>Ga0209292_1000571_pt1 | contig 47957 bp, 38 predicted proteins | sample GOMGulsemesocosm_2_FD_184634 | JGI IMG/M metagenome (GOLD analysis project Ga0209292, IMG submission 184634) | Methane-oxidizing microbial communities from mesocosms in the Gulf of Mexico - GOM9C Gulf of Mexico (SPAdes) (version 2) | ecosystem: Environmental > Aquatic > Marine > Cold seeps...
TGGAAACGGTGACTAACACCAATCCCATTAATTAAGTGATCACCTGAACTAGATTAAACCCATTAATCGGGCGTTGCGCTTGACGATGAAAGAGGATATTTAAAGTAAAAAGGCTAGCGTATGTAAATACGCTAGCCTTTATTATTTATATCAAGTTTTCACAAGCTTTGAGTCACACGCTAGTGATTAACTGAACTGGTTAGAAGTGTTGTTCGCACCGCCAGCTTTAAGCGCATTTTCACCCGCAAAGTATTCTTTGTGATCATCACCCATGTCAGAGCCTGACATGTTTTGATGTTTAACACAGGCAATGCCTTGACGAATTTCTTCACGCTGAACCTTTTTAACGTAACCAAGCATGCCTTGCTCACCAAAGTACTCTTTAGCTAGGTTGTCTACAGACAGCGCAGTAGTATGGTAAGTAGGTAGCGTGATTAAGTGGTGGAATACGTTCGCTTCACGTGCGGTATCCGCTTGGAAAGTTCGAATACGCTCATCAGCAATTGCCGACAATTGGGTCGCGTCGTATTCAGCATTCATTAAATCACCACGAACATAGTTAGATACATCGTCACCCGCTTCAACCATTGCATCGTAGGCTTGCTGACGGAAGTTCAGTGTCCAGTTGAACGATGGAGAGTTGTTATAAACAAGTTTCGCATCTGGGTGAACTTTACGAACATCATTCATCATGCCAGCAATTTCGTGTACTGTCGGCACTGCAGTTTCAATCCAAAGTAGGTCGGCACCTGCATTTAATGCACCGATACAGTCAAATACACAACGCTCATGACCCGTACCTTGACGGAATTGGTATAAGCCAGAAGGTAAACGCTTAGGGCGAACAAGTTTACCATCACGGTTGAAACATACATCGCCTTCACCCATGTCAGCTACGTCGATTTCTTCAACATCTAAGTAAGAGTTGTAGATATCGCCAGAATCGCCCGGCTCTTTCACAACAGCGATTTCTTTAGTCAGGCCAGCACCTTCAGAGTCAGTACGTGCAACGATTAAACCGTTATCGATACCTAGTTCTAGGAATGCGTGACGTAAAGCGCGAATTTTCGCGTGGAAGTCAGCGTGAGGTACGGTTACTTTGCCATCTTGGTGACCACATTGCTTCTCATCAGCTACTTGGTTTTCGATTTGAAGCGCACAAGCACCCGCTTCAATCATTTGCTTAGCCATTAAATAAGTCGCTTCTGCATTACCAAAACCAGCATCGATGTCAGCAACAATTGGCACAACGTGAGTAACGTGGTTATCAATTTTGTATTGGATAGCGGCTTTATCGCCTTCACTAGCGGCGTCGAGTTCACGGAAAAGACCGCCTAGTTCACGTGCATCAGCTTGACGCAGGAAGGTGTAAAGTTCTTCAACTAAAGAAGCGACAGACGTTTTCTCGTGCATTGATTGATCAGGCAGTGGACCGAACTCTGAACGTAGTGCAGCGACCATCCAACCTGAAAGGTACAAATAACGACGGTCTGTTTTACCATCAAAATGCTTCTTGATAGCAATCATTTTTTGTTGGCCAACAAAACCATGCCAGCAACCTAGAGATTGGGTATATTTAGTCTTGTCTGCATCGAATGCAGCCATATCGCTACGCATAATATCCGCAGTATACTGAGCAATCTCTAAACCAGTTTTAAACTTGTTCTGAGCACGCATACGAGCAATGGACTCAGGGTTTATGGCATCCCAAGAGCTACCTGCCTTTGCTTTAATCGCTTGAACCGCTTCAATTGCACTTTGATAGTTAGACATAATATTCTCCAAGAGTCTTATTTAACAGCTATCTAGCTGTAGTAATTAATTTGGATGGTGCAACTTAGTAAGCTGCCACACCGAACTACAAAAATAATAGCCAACAGACTTACATTTATGAAGTTTATATCTACTATTGCCAGCATTCACCGCATGAATGATCGTCCGAGTTTGAATTCCTTAGTGTTATATTGAGTAGTTAAGACTTGACGACTCAAGCGAACACAAAATAAAACACTAAATAACAATGAGTTAAATAAACCCCCAACAAAACATTATCAAGTACTCTTTTATATTGCCTTGTACACCCCGTACTTAGATACCATAAAAATTAAACGACCGATTGAATTATTCGAATGGTAATCACCCAGTAATTGATGTAAGTTATTCTATTTATGCTGGGTATTTAGCAAGTGAATATTAATAAAGTCGATTTAAATCTCTTAATTTATTTAGATGTGCTGTTACGAGAAAAAAACGTCACACGCGCCGCCAATCAATTAAACATTACCCAACCAGCGATGAGCAATGGCCTAAAGCGATTACGTACTTTATTTAATGATCCCATTTTAGTGCGTACCTCCGACGGCATGGTGCCGACAGAACGTTCGCAAGCCTTAGGCCCGGTAATTCGAAAAATATTGCTCGAACTAGAAGAAGCATTGCAAAGCGAAGACAATTTTAACCCCGCCACCAGCGAACGGGTATTTCGATTGATGGCGAGCGATTATGCTGCCTCGACTTTAATCCCTAACTTGTTGAGCAATATTAGTAAAATCGCACCGCACATCTGTATCGATATTATGACGCCTAGTGATATTAACTTTCACGATGTTGAAGCCGGTAAAGTCGACATGGCGATCAATCGCTTTGAAGAACTGCCGCAGTCATTTCACCAGAAAGCATTATGGCGTGACTCTTTTAGCTGTTTAATGGCCGCCGACAGCCCAGTTGTTAAACGCTTTGGTCTGCAAAGTTACCTGCGTGCCAAGCATATATGGGTGTCAAAAACGGGCTTTGGGGTTGGGGTTGGCATGGATCCTAAAGATGTGCAAAAGCTTGGCTGGGTTGACGAAGCCCTCTCGCGTATTGGTGAACAACGCTCAATTAAGGTCTTTACCCGTAATTATAATGTCGCAATGCAGCTCGCGGCACAAGATCAGCTCATTGCGACCCTGCCCAGTAAAGCGGCAGCACGTTATGTCAGCGATCCCGGTTTTGTGGTGGTGCCACCACCGTTTGATATTCCAGATATTGAACTTAAGATGATTTGGAGCCCGTTATTGCATCATGACTCGAGCCACATCTGGTTTAGACAACAAGTACTTGAAGCTGCCTTAAACTGTTAAGGCATAGCGACTCGCATGGGCAAACTCAGGTATACTAGTTAATATAGATTTTACCGACATAAGAGCAGCCCATGACAGATCAACAATTTTGGCAACTAGTCACCGCCACCGACCTTTTTGCTTCGTCAGACGAATTAGCAGAGCAACTAAAAGCACGATTGACCACGCTTGATGACGAAACCTTAGCCGCTTTTGATAAAGCTTTTAATTTAAAGATGCGTGAGAGTTATCGCTGGGATTTATGGGGCGCGGCCTATTTAATTGCGGCCTGTAATTCTGAGTTTGCATTTTCTGAATTTCGCTGCTGGTTGATTTCACGCGGCCAAGACGTATTTGAAAAGACCCTCAACAAACCAGATGATTTGGCCGACTTTGATGTAATGTCACGCCAAAAGCAGCAGCCTTACCCTTACCTTGATGAATACGATTTAATTGCCGGACAGCTGTATGAAGATCGCGTCGGCGAGGAACTGCCATTTATTTCATCAGGACAAGATCAACCTAAAGGCAAGCGCTTTAAAGACCGCCCTAAGTTGTTAAAAACCAATTATCCAAAGTTATTTGCTCAATACCGCACCTAAAGTCGTGGTAACGACTTTAGCCGAGCCGGGCTTAAGTCGTTATTCACCAATTTTTCTAATAAAACCTGCACTCTTTAGTTAAATAAGCACCAAGGTAACCAGTTGATTAATAAAATTAATTACTCAACATTATTAAGCCTGCCTTTTATTTGGCGTCGAGTTTAAATAATAGATGTAGTCAGGCCGCTCATTGCGTTAAAATTAGCAGCAATTTTATCAATGAAGCAATACTATGACTCAACCAATCAAGTTAACTCAATACAGTCACGGTGCCGGCTGCGGCTGCAAAATATCGCCTAAGGTGTTAGATACCATCCTTAAAACCCAGCTCGCCAACTTTGACGATCCTAGCTTAATTGTTGGTAATCACAGTAAAGACGACGCCGCAGTGGTTGATATTGGCAATGGTACCGGCATTATTAGCACTACTGATTTCTTCATGCCTATCGTTGATGACCCTTTTACTTTTGGCCGCATTGCCGCCACCAACGCCATTAGCGACATATATGCCATGGGTGGCAAACCTATTACCGCCATCGCGATCTTAGGCTGGCCAATTAACCTGCTTGCGCCTGAAATCGCGCAGCAAGTGATTGATGGTGGCCGCTCAGTGTGTCACGAAGCGGGCATTAGCCTGGCTGGCGGCCATAGCATTGACAGTCCTGAGCCAATATTTGGTTTAGCAGTGACCGGTATTATTGAGCTAAATCAGCTCAAACAAAACAATACCGCAACAGCAGGTTGTCAGTTGTATTTAACCAAGCCACTAGGCATTGGCATTTTGACCACCGCGCAAAAACAGCAAAAGTTAGCCGATAATCACCAACATATTGCGATTGATGCCATGTGCCAACTCAATAAAATTGGGGCACAGTTAGCTCAAATCGATGGGGTTGAAGCATTAACCGATGTCACAGGTTTTGGCCTTGCTGGTCACTTAAGTGAGATATGCCTCGGCAGTGGCGTTAAAGGCCAAGTCAACTTCGACCAGGTGCCGTTGTTAGCGCAAGTCGAACAATATCGTAACCAAGGTTGCATTCCCGGTGGCACTCATCGTAATTATGAAAGCTACCAGCACCTAATTGGTGACCTCAACGAGCTTGAGAAACACATTGTGTGCGATCCACAAACCAGCGGCGGTTTGTTAATTGCGGTGCAACCTGCGGCCTGCACCGCCGTTGAGCAACTGCTTAGCGCGGCGGGTTTGCATGCCAGCCCGATTGGCCAACTGGTGAGCAATGAACAGCAAAACGCTGTGATTGAGGTTAAATAATGACAGTTCAAACTGCACCGATCACCGCAGACCAATTTAAAAGCTTGTTTTTAAACAACGTGCCAATGATGGACATGCGCGCGCCAATTGAATTTAAAAAAGGCGCATTTCCTAATACAGTCAGCTTACCGTTAATGACCGATTCAGAACGACAAAAGGTTGGTACCTGTTATAAACGTGACGGTCAAGCAGCAGCTATAGCGCTGGGCCATCAACTGGTACGTGGCAAAGTAAAAAAGCAACGCATGGCGTTATGGCTCGAGTTTGCCAAGCAACATCCTGACGGTATTCTTTATTGTTTTCGTGGCGGCTTGCGCTCACACACGGTCCAGCAATGGCTAAGTGATGAGGGTGTAACCATGCCATTAATTGAAGGCGGATATAAAGCGCTGCGTCAATTTTTACTCAGCGAACTTGAACGCCTAACCGCTAAGCTCAACTTTGTTATTTTGGCCGGCCATACCGGCAGTGGCAAAACCGTGGTATTGCCGCAACTGGCTAACGCTATCGACCTTGAAGGGTTAGCTAATCACCGTGGCTCTAGCTTTGGTCGTCAAATCAGCGCCCAGCCGAGTCAAATTGATTTTGAAAATAACCTCACTATCGCCTTAATGCGCGCCGAACAAGCAGGTCACAGCACAATAGTGCTCGAAGATGAAAGCTTTTTAATTGGCCGCTGTGCCATGCCGCCTTGTTTTCACGACAAGGTGCAAACAGCACCGGTCGTGATAATGCAAAAATCACAACAGCAACGCGAGCAACAAATTCATCATGAATATGTCACCTCACAGTTGGCCGGCTTTGTTGATGCCGTTGGTGAAAGCGAAAGCTTTACCGCGTTTAGCGAATTTTTGCTCACCAGTTTGGTTAAAATAAAAAAACGCTTAGGTGATCTTCGTTTTAATGAGCTGCATCAGGCAATGACCACAGCCTTAGATCAGCAGCAACAAACTGGTGATGTTGCTGGCCATTACCAATGGATCACTCCGCTGCTGCAATGGTATTACGATCCCATGTATAGCTATCAAATAGAGAAGAAAAAACAGCGGATTATTTTTGAATCTGACCAAGACGGAGTCATTGACTTTTTGCGTCAATACCAGCCGAACAAACAATCATAGCTCATTGTTTTAACTATAAATATTTAATTTGTTATAAATGGTTTGCTTCGAATTAATCTTTGACGTATAAAATATGACTTGAGCGTTTTTGCCCAGGTCACTCGCCACCAGTACTATCTTGCTGATTTGCAGTGAATCATTAATTAAGAGCTGTTTAAGCCATGGTTGACTATTCCCTATTATTACTGTTTTTACCCACCAGTTTTTTTATTTCGATAACACCAGGCATGTGCATGACATTGTCGATGAGTCTTAGCATGAGCATTGGTTTGCGCCGAACCATGCATATGATGTGGGGCGAGTTAATTGGGGTCGGCTTGGTTGCTGTGGCCGCCGTGCTCGGCGTCTCTGCGATTATGCTTAATTACCCAGCCGCTTTTACGGTCTTTAAATGGCTAGGTGGTGCTTACCTGATGTTTATTGGTGGCCAAATGTGGCTTAGTAAAGGCAAGTTATCGCTCAACCTTGATGATAACCAGCAAACTTCAGCCTCTAATATGTCGTTAGCAACTCAAGGTTTTGTGACCGCGGTAGCTAACCCAAAAGGCTGGGCTTTTATGATGTCGTTATTGCCGCCCTTTATTAATAGCGAGCAAGCCTTAGCACCCCAGCTCAGCGCCTTAGTCGTCTTAATCTTAGCGATGGAGTTTGTGTGCCTAATGTTATACGCCACCGGCGGACGAGCGCTGAAACATTTACTGGCGAGCTCTGGCAACGTCAAAATTGTCAATCGAGTTGCTGGCACGCTAATGCTTGGCGTCGGTGTCTGGTTAATTACTGGCTAGCCAGTTATCGTCCAGAAACAGACATCCTTGTCTGTTTCTGGAGACACTACCGTAAAACGTGGTTTTACTTCGCTTTTATTTTCAACAAGTTGAAAATATTGGCACATCCCTGTACCACATAGCCAGTGTCCTGCTTCGCAGTTTATGGATGGACACTTGCCAGTAATTAACCGACCAACAGGCTGCCTAGTCACACCAAGCGAGCCAAATAACGTGCTTAGCGCCCTTGCCTGCGCTATGCGCGCGTACGGTTACTGGTTTAACGGTGAAACCCGCTTTTTGCAGTTTCTTAGTAAAAGCATCATCAGCGCCAGCCGACCAAAAGGCTAAAATACCTTGTGGACGCAAGGCCGTTTTAGCCGCGCTTAAACCAGCCGGTGAATAAATCCAGTTATTTTCAGTGCTGGTAAAACCTTCAGGGCCATTATCAACATCAAGTAAAATAGCGTCGAACGCCGCGTTGCTTTGCGCTAATAACTGACCTACATCGCCCAAATGCACTCGGGTCCGTGGATCTTTAACCGGAAAGCCAGCTACTTCTCCTAACGGTCCATGGTTCCATTCAACCACGCCAGGCACTAACTCAGCAACCGTTACCGTGGCATTATCACCTAAAGTAGCTAACGCCGCCGCCAACGTAAAACCCATGCCTAAGCCGCCAACCAACACACTTGGCGCTGGACGGTTAACGATTTTTTGACAAGTTAAGGTCGCTAGCGCATCTTCGGAGGCGTGCATTCTGGTATTCATTAAGTCGCCCGGCTTGCCCGCGACTTTGATGGTAAACTCGCCATTGCGTTCTAGCAGCCGCAACTGACTATTTTGACCAGGAATTGGCGCCGTGCCGAGCACAGTAAATCGAGCCATGATATTTCTCAGAGATAAAAAAAACAATTATACCTTGTCCCCAGCTCAGTGCCAGCCATTGATTACCTGCCCCCTGTTATGATTGTTGCTTAGTAATGCAACGTTAACCAGCACAGGTCAGCAATCTCTTGTCCGGATTGGAATTGATATCAATAACGTAGAGACTTACCAAACAAAAAGGCCAGGAAGTATATTTCCTGGCCTTTAACACCAAACTATCGACTATTAATTACCGCTGTAGCTTAATAACTCGCGAGATTAAACCGAGATAATAAGCGACGCAGGTTGTCAGCTTGTTGCGAGAGCTGCTCGGCCGCCGCGGAGCTTTCTTGCGCGGTATCATTATTGATGCGCGTAACACCGTCAATATCGGCCACTCCCTGGTTAATCTCTTCAGCACCGGTTGCCTGTTCGTTACTAGCACTGGCTATTTGGGTAACCAGTTCAGATGTTTTGGTAACGGTTTCGAATATACTCTTCAAACTTTCAGCGGTTTGACTGGCGATGACACTGCCATTTTCGGTCTTCTCAACCGAGCCGGCAATTAACTTCGCCGTTTCTTCTGCCGCCTTAGTACTGCGCGCGGCCAAACTTCTCACTTCATCGGCGACCACAGCAAAACCACGGCCCTGTTCACCAGCTCGCGCCGCTTCAATCGCCGCATTTAAGGCCAACAGGTTAGTTTGGGCTGCAATTTCATCGATGGTACTAATAAATTGCGAAATACTTTGGCTAGCATTGGATATTTCAGTCATCGCCGATATCATCTGCTCCATCTTGTCACCACCAGCTCGCGCTTGATCTTGTGCTTGAGCGGCAAATTGACGCGCCTGATCGGCATTTTCAGCATTGAGATTAATTTGAGCTGTTAGTTGATTCAATGACGCTGACATATTCTCTAAGCTAGTTGCTTGACGGGATGCACCGTCGGATAAAACCACACTAGTTGAAGAAACACTGCTGCTACCTTGTGAAATCTCATCACTGGCATCTTTAGTCTGCCCTAATACTTCATTAAGATTGTTACACATCTCTTGCAAGGCTAAGCCAAGGGAATCTTTGTCTGAGGCTAAATTCACTTTTTGGTCGAGCTCGCCTGCGGCAATTTTATTGGCCAACTCAGCTTTTTCTCTGAGGGTATCCATCATATTTTTCATTTCAAAGAGGATACCTTTTGACTTACCACTGTGTTCTAACGACATGGTTAGATCACCTGCCGCGACTGTTTTCGCGATATGTGCAATATACGATGGCTCACCACCCAACAAATCCATAATATGGCCAGTCAACCACAACGCAATAGCAATTCCCGCCACAATCGCGAATAATGTACCAAAAATACTACTATTAATAACCAAAGCTTCGGTTTCACCTAACGAATTCACCCGCGTCGTCATTAAGCTGCTTTCTCGATCTTTAAATGTCTTTATTTGATCACGAAACTTGTCGAAATAAACCTTGCCTCGCGCTTCCCCCACTAAATCAGCCATGTCATCCATCGTTTTAGCACTGCCGATTTCGCGCCGAAGGCTAATTTGCTGATTAACCACTTTGTTAATCCAATTATCAATAGTTTCACGGCTTTGCGCTAACAATTTAACTTGAGCAGGATTGTCTGAGACCGTTTTTGACAATTGAGCTACTAACTTAAAAAATTGCTCCTTACCGCCAATAAATGGTGCAAGAAATTTCTCGTCACCGGCCAAGAGAAAACCGCGCATTCCCGTTTCCATATCAACCGCTGCTGCAACAATAGACTGCGCTACAGCAATAACTTCATAGGTATGACTCACTCGGGCGTTTAAGTCTCTGACCTCTTCGAGTGAAAAGCTTTGCTTGACTCGCGCTTGACGCTGAACCATTAGAACGCGTTCACGCTCAATAAAGGTTTGTAATTGACCGCGAAATTTATCGAAATATTGCTTGCCTTTGGCTTGCCTAACTACCGCAGCCATGTCATTCATCGACTTAGCATCGCCAATCTCGGTCCGCAACGCGATAACAGGTTCGGTGACGTTATGCTTCCATTCTGAGATAGTTGATGAAATTTCTTTCAGCAGTGTGACTTGGGCAGGGTTGTCCGAAACGGTGGTCGATAATTGGCCCAGCAACTCATCAAACTTAGTACCGCCATTGCGATAGGGGTCCAAAAAACCATTTTTGCCGGCCAGTAAGTAACCACGCATGCCGGTTTCCATATCGACCGCTGAGGCTTCGATTTGTGATGCTGTATCCAGCACTTTGTAAGTATGAGTTACCATGCCAAAATTAGTGACTAATGATTTGACACTAAAAAATACAATTAAGGTAATCGCTAACATCATTGATAAAATCAGACCATAACCTGACAATAATTTTGTCCTAAATTTGAGCTGTTCAAACATGGGAACCTCCGCATTCACATTAATGAAAAGTATCTAATATTTTAAAGTGCTCAGCACTGGTGCTGGCAAATATTACTGAGAGTCAGCGGGGTATTACCTAGCACTACAGACTCTAATTCAGTATCCATTTATTCCCTAATTGGTTACCGAATATATAACTACTATGATGACCTTAACTAATAATATCAACCTATTTGAGCTCATTTTTTAATCAAAATATATTACCGAACGATTGCACATTGTTGAACGATTTTAATTCTCAAAGAGATACAAACTTGCTTGTTTGTCGCTAAAGCTTAAATAATCGACTAACAACGAGTTTTTTCTGTATTAAATGGCCATTTTAGGCCAGTAAAGGTAGTATTTGACCCAATTAAAAAAAATATAAAAGGAAAAGTAACTGTGGCAGCAGCAGCAAAGAATAAGAAAACACCTGAAAATATCAAAATATCGGCCAGCTATGACGTTATCGTTATAGGTACCGGTCCCGGCGGCGAAGGCGCGGCAATGGGGTTGTCCAAGCAGGGCAAAACTGTCGCGGTAATTGAACGCGAAAAAGATGTTGGCGGTGGCTGTACCCATGTTGGCACAATCCCTTCTAAGGCGCTACGTCATTCTGTATCGCGGATGGTTGAATTTAAAAAGAGCGGCTTTAACCTTGAAACAGACATCGGTGCTAAGGTTACTTTTCAAAGTATTTTACAACACACTCAGCGCGTCATAAAAGACCAAGTACAACTACGCCAAGGTTTTTACTATCGTAATAATTGCCCAATTTATCAGGGCGCGGCCAGTTTTGTTGATTGCAATACCATTGCAGTGACCGACGCTAATAACGAAATTATTTATTTACGTGCCAAGCAGGTAATTATTGCTACAGGCTCACGCCCATACCGACCAAGTGATGTTAACTTTAATAAATCACGAATTTACGACAGCGACAGTATTTTGTCATTGGCGCATCAACCTCGCAGCATTATTGTTTATGGCGCTGGCGTTATTGGTTGTGAGTATGCCTCTATTTTCCGGGGTTTAGGTTTACGGGTCGACTTAGTTAATACCCGCGACCGCTTACTGTCTTTCCTTGATACCGAGGTGACCGAGTCATTGTCGTATCACTTTTGGAATAGCGGCGTTGTGATGCGCAATAGCGAGTCTTATTCGAAAATTGAAGAAACCAAAGACGGCGTGGTACTGCACCTAGAGTCTGGCAAGAAAATGAAAGCCGACTGTTTGTTGTTTGCCAACGGCCGTACCGGTAATACCGACTCACTTGCTTTAGCAAATGTCGGGCTTAAGCCCAATTCACGCGGCCAGCTCGAAGTCAATGAGCACTACCAAACGACCGTTAAAAACATCTATGCCGTTGGTGATGTTATCGGCTACCCATCGCTTGCGAGCGCCGCTTACGATCAAGGGCGTATCGCTGCTAAATCAATGATCTCAGGTAACACTGAAGGTCAATTAATTCGTGATATTCCAACCGGTATTTATACTATTCCTGAAATCAGTTCAGTGGGTAAAACAGAGCAAGAATTAACGGAACAGAAAGTACCTTACGAAGTGGGTCGCGCGCAGTTTAAACACCTAGCCCGCGCTCAAATTGGCGGGGTTGATGTTGGTTTTCTTAAGCTACTATTTCACCGTGAAACCAAGCAATTATTAGGTATTCATTGCTTTGGCGAACGCTCGTCAGAAATCGTGCACATTGGTCAAGCGATTATGGAGCAAAAAGGTGACGGCAATACAATTGAGTACTTTATCAATACTACCTTTAATTACCCGACGATGGCTGAGGCTTATCGCGTGGCGGCATTAAATGGTTTAAACAGATTGTTCTAAGCTAAATACAGAGGGAGATTAGCACCACTGGTGCTAATCTCTTTTCGATGCACATTTAATACAGTGCTCAGTGAAAGGTACAACGTGTAATCGTTCCAGCGCAATATCTTCACCACAGTCGGTACAATATTGATACTCTCCCGCCTCAAGCCGATGCAGCGCCACGTTAACCTGTCTCAGTTCACGCCTAACCTCATTGCCTAATGCGTCCATCACCTCGTCGTTTTCACGCTCTTGTGCTTGCTCTGACCAGTCGGTATTAGCTCCAGTTGTCAAATTTTGGACAATCCGTTCTAGCTTTTCAGTTAGCTGCTGCTGCATCTCGATTAAGCGCGTACGTAGATCCTCAAATTCTGGCATAATATTCTCCTTCAATCATACCAATTCCGTTAAATTAGTGGCCAATTTATTAACAAGGAAAAACGGATGAGAACAAGGCATTTATTTACGTCTGTAGTCATTCTACATAGAAAATAAATAACGTAGTTATCATTTTTTTTAACCGTTAATAATGACCAGTTAATTATCGAAATTGGTGTCAGTACCAATTTAGTACTCTCATTCAAGCTGTATAATTGAGTATAATACTAAAACCGCTAAATAAAAGTTGAATGCTGTGAAGGTGGAATCCAGCCAAAAAAGATTAGCTCACTATGTCTTGCCACGGCAATTGAAGATTACCACGCACAATAAAGTTCGGATTTTCCAACGTATCACGCTTATTGTAGGTTAGGGTTTGCAATGAAAGATCGCTAATATCACCCCCCGCTTCAGTTAAAATACAATGCGCAGCACCGGTGTCCCACTCACCAGTAGGTCCAATTCTGATATAAAAATCAGCACCGCCTTCGGCAATTAAACAGCTTTTTAACGTGGCGCTGCCCATCGGGACTAAATCATAATTAAATTGTGACGACACGAGCGACAATACCGTTGCTTTAGGTTGTCTTAAGCTTACCGCTATCTTTAAGTTATCTCGTGGCTCATCATCGACACTGATTGGCGCCAGACCATTGCTGTCTCGCCTAAAGGCACCACGGCCACGGCTGGCTAAATAACAGCGATCATGGATCGGGGCATAAATAACCCCAATGATCGGAACGTGATTATCAATCAACGCTATCGCAACAGAAAAATCACCACTGCCAGCAATGAACTCGCCAGTGCCATCGAGCGGATCAACTAACCAATAACGGGACCAACTTTGGCGCTCCTGACAACTAATATCAGGCAGCTCTTCGGAAACAATTGGAATTTCTGGCGTTAACTTAGCCAACGCTTTGCAAATAATATCATTGGCGGCGTAATCGGCACTGGTGACTGGCGACTCATCGTTTTTTAGATGAGATTCAAAACTGCCTGACTGATAAATTCGCTTAATTTCAGCGCCTGCAGCCCGAGATATTTGCTCAACAGCTAGGGTTAATTCACACAAATCCATTTAATTTCCTCAATTTGTCCTAAGTCGTCGTGATGTATTGTTGCGCCATCAACAGCGCCGCAACACTGCGGGCATCATTAAAGTCCGGATCGCTCATTAGCCGTTCAATCTCCTGACATGGCCACTGAACGAGCTCTAATGGTTCGGGCTCGTCCCCTTCTAAACGCTGCGGATACAAGCCTGTTGCAATAAAAATGTGCATGGTTGATCCAAAATAGCCAGGCGCCATCGCCAAAGACTTTAACGGGATCAACTGCTCGGCACCGTAACCAATTTCTTCTTTTAACTCACGGTTGGCCGCTTGCTCTGGGGTTTCACCGGGATCGATCAAGCCTTTTGGAAAACCTAATTCATAATTATGAGTGCCACACGCGTACTCACGAATTAAAATCATGGTCGCTTGGTCTATATAAGGCACTATCATTACGGCACCACGGCCACCACCTTTCATTCGCTCATAGGTTCTTTCGACCCCATTAGAGAATTTAAGTTCGAGCTCCTCAATCGCAAAGAACCGACTTTTGGCACTTATTGTTGAAGAAACTATCGTTGGGAGTTGTCGCTGTTTTGCCATAAAACCTCACTGCTGGCTGCATCGATAAAAATACCGGCTCACGCACGAGCCACCATATTAAAATAGCTCGACTATCGGCTTTAAACAACCGATTTTACGCTCAAAAGCACAATAGCGAGAGAAAAGAGCCAGCACAATCAAAAATAGAGCGTCCCAGCACCTCAGATATACTGATAAACTCTTATTCAGAACTCCGGTTACTTAAAAACCACAGCACCGGTGCAGCAAATTTATGACGAGGTAAATAATATGACAATAAATTGGTCAACGATTGATACAGTATTAGTAGACATGGATGGTACTTTGCTTGATCTGCATTATGACAACCAGTTTTGGCTAGAATATCTGCCGGCCCAATACGCTAAAAAACAACAAATATCGCTCGCGCAAGCCAGACAAAAAACCGCCCAAATGTTTCAGCAAGTACATGGCACCTTGCAATGGTATTGTTTAGATTATTGGCAGCAACAGCTTGGTTTAGACATGCTGGAATTAAAACAACAACTGAGCCATTTAATAAAAGTTAGACCTTATGTCATTGAGTTTTTGACCGCGTTAAAGCAAGCCAATAAACGGATTATTTTACTAACCAACGCCTTTCCAACCAGCTTAACGCTCAAAATGGAATTAACCCAACTGCAACCTCATTTTGACCTACTGTTGTCGACCCATCAATTTGGCTACGCCAAAGAGTCGGATCTGTTGTGGCAGGCGATTTTTAAGCAGCACGACATTATCGCGGCCACCACTTTGTTTATTGATGATAGCGAACCACTACTGCATGTCGCCGCCAACAATGGCATTGGCCAATGTTTAGGAATTAATCAGCCCGACAGTCAAAAGCCCGCGATTGAAATGGCGAACTTCCCTAACATCAGTCATTTTGATCAAATTATTGATCAAATTAAATAAGCTATATTAGCTGTCAATACGCTTAGATTACTTGCTTAAAGTTTAACAAATAACGACCGTTGGCATCCGCTTTACCGGTAAATTTAAGCAACTCAACAAAGTCGCGTGGTGCATTGCCCGGCGGCTTAACGTGGCCAGACACTTCAAGTTGTCGCTTAGTGTCTAGTCGCACGGTGGCATTAATGCCCAAACTATTGGTCGCAGGTTTAATCACCGCCACCAGCGCGCCGTTATCGCAACGCACTACCGCTTGCGCTTTTTTAATATCGACACTACCAAAATTACTATTAATATTGGCGGCGGTTAAGCGGATGTTACCCGCTAAAGTCTCGCACCATGGGGCTGCTTGCTGATAACTAGCCAGAGTCAAATTCAACTCACCAGCAGCCTTTAAACCAAGCGGCAGTGGCTGAATTTGGCTTATAACACTTAATGGCGCTGACAATTTAAATTGATTGACCACCACCCCAGCCATTGAATAACCGATTGCGCCACCACCACTAATGTCATCCTGATGACGCCCTATCGTCGTGTCTAACGTCACTTGACCTTGCAACAAGCTGCTCCAGTTAAAATCCCAGCTTACGTCGTTAATTGTGACGTTGTTATAACGAACAAAATCAAGTTTGCCCTGCCATATAGTGCCATGAGCCCCCCCGAAGGTCAGCCCCGGTTGCGATGGCACTTTACTGATCACGAAACTAGCAGGTAGCAGCACCACTAAAAAAAAACTATAACCAAGCACTGCCAATAAAGCATATTTAAAAAATTTCACTATAACTCCTATTTCGCAAGCAAGACACGAACACGAACCATGCCTGGGCTCGATTCCGATCTAAAATCAACACTGTTTAATTTCAAGCCATGCTGTTGCTGCAACACGGCCAGCCATTGCAGCACCGTATTAAATTTCGCCTGCTCTAAGGTTACGTTCAATTTGTTATTTTGCGGCTGCAAGCGGTTAATGGTTAAACCCAACTTGCGCGCGCTGGTATTGACCAGCTGATCTAAGGTCGCTGTGCTAGCTGTTGTGTGGCCATTTTTGGCCCTAAGTTGAACTAATTTAGTCGCGTTAGTTTCAAGCCACTGCTGTAAATTAACGGCTCGCTCCAGCGAAGAGCTCGCACGCTGCAAGCGCTGTTCAAGCGGCTGGTAAGCGGCAAAGTAACCAAGTGCGATCAACACGACAGCTGCCATCAGGTACACCAGATTACGCTCTCGCTGTTGCAACGATGCTAAATATTCTTTCATGAGGCCACCTTAATCGTCAACGAACCGTTGACCTTGCTGCCATTATTATTCATCGCCCCAGCCGTGACCGTAAACGTCGTGCTTAATTGGCGCTTAAACTGTTCAAACTGCTGATAATTATCAGCATTAGCCTGAATCCTAAGTTCACGGCGCTTATCATCATATTTAATGCTGACGGGCTTAAGTTGCGGCACCTTAGCAAAGGCATTATTAAGTGATGCCATCATGGGTAAAAAGTGCGATTGACCACCACCACTAGTTACTTGTTTTAACTGCTGCTTGACCCGATATTTAAGGCGATTAAGCCGTTTTGCCTCGGGGTTGAGTTGCAGATAGATTGCTTGCGAATTAGCCATCACTGCCGCTTTTTGGGCGGTTAATTGGTTTAGCTGATAAAATTTCTCGACAAAAATAAGCAATACCGCCACCACGGTAACCACCGCGACAGATCGCCATAAATGCAGCGCGCTATGACGCTGTGCTGGCGCGAACTCACCGACCAATAAATTAACCTTGCTCTGGGCGGCGCCCATTGCCAAACACTGCATTGGCAATAAAATATCCTGCGCTTGCCAGTTGGCGTCATGCTGGGTTATTTGTTCACTGGTACCGTAATTTTCTAATAGCCGTTGCGGCTGCTGCTCAGCAGTAAACGCCAACCATGACTCAAACCAATCGCTTGCAATCGTTAGCCCTTGTTCCGAACCTTGGCGGATCAACAACTGATTATCGAGTTCAATAATACTGGTGGCATCGTCAGTGCTTGGCAGTGGCAATGCCAACCAGTCTGGCAGCATTTGCTTAACCGTGATGTTGGCAGCGGTAAACCAGCTCAACCACAAAGCCAGCTTGGTCTTATCGACCACATAAACACTTTGATTATTGCCAACACTTTGACCCGGCACAAAATGCATCTGCTCAATCTCAGTGGCTAGCTCATCTTCGAGCATAAAAGGCATAGCTTTGAGCGCTTGACGACGATTCGTTTTAGGTAGTTCAACCTCAAAAAAACCAATATCAGCGCCCGGTGCCAGCACAAAAACCAAGCAGCGCGCTGCCCGATGCGATAACGTTGACAGCTCATGAGCGTCATTGAGCGTGCCCGAGGCGATTATTTCTTGTTCGCCATCTGACCACACTAACCAATTAATCGCATCTGTAACCTGACTTCCCAATCGGATGATTAACCGTTCACTCACTTTTACTCTCCAACGTCGGGCCGCGCCCAATTATCAAAATTGTCATTCTATGTCACCAAACTGACGGCTTATTACCGTCAATTTACCTGCTTTGTTGCGAGAGAAAATACTCTCTAAGGTAAAGCTACGCTCGTCAATCGTAAAGCTCATTACTGCCCGAAAACTATCGCTAGTGACTAAGAACTGTTGCTTAAACTCTGCTGATAATTTACCTAAACCGCTTATTTCTGTCAGTTTGAAAAATGTATTAAGATCTTTATAGCCTTCATCGTCTCTGCTGCTCAAGACAGAACTGGCAGCATCTAATGACAGCTTATATTGATCGCCAAACATCGCCATCAGGATCTGCGGCTGTTCAGGATCAATGGTATTAATATTTATCGCCATCGTTGTTTGATTGGGGATCACGCAAACAAAGGGACGTATTTTTCGATATATCGCTGGCGTCATGCCTTCAATTGCCAGTAATTCGGTGACCGAAACCATTGGCGCATTGGCCGTTAAATAAGGCACTTGGCGTGAGGCATAACTGTCGTCTTCGGCCCCGAGTGAACTTTCAACCTTATTGTTGCTATCAACCCAATCACGAATGGTGCTCGACAACTGCTCAATTTGGTATTCTTCAATGTCTAACGCCCGCAATAGCGCCTCAAATTGGCGCTGCTGCAAGGTTGGATCGAATTGTTTATCAGCCAGCGGCGGTGTCGCCAGCACGTTAAGATTAAAGCAGCTATGCAAATCTTGGACTGAACCCGATAATTGGCCATTTTCAAGCGGAAAGATCATGCCCTGACGTGCCCATAGCTGTTGCAAATTAACCGAGTCAGGATCGTCCTTGTAATCTTGCGCTAGTACTTTATAAACTAAGTGCTCACCCGCCATCGCCGACCATAACCCCTGCTGGTATAACTGCTGATTGATGGTGCGATTAGCGGTCAATTGCAAACGTTCGGTCATGGTCGACGCAATTATCACCACTAAAGCCACGACCAGCAATACGGTAATTAGTGCTACGCCACGCTGGCGCTGCGGGCTAAAATTATCCGTCATTAGTTAACCACCTCGCCACTAGCAACGGTTAAAAACTGCCACCGTAGGCTGCCGTAACTTTTCAAGGTAAGCAACATTGCTACCCCTTGAGGCAACTCGGATTTGGTCCAATTTTTTTGCCATTTTTTGTCCGCGAAATATTCAAACTTTAACTGTTCAACATCGCGTAATAACACGGTAACTTGAGGCTGGGTGCCTGCTTGTTGATCCGGATAAAGGTAATGCAAACGTTGCAGTTGATTATCCACTAACCGATAACCTACCGCTTGCACACTGCCACGTGGAAACATTTGCGCTGGGTTACGCCAGCCTAATCGGGTAAAAGCAATGCCGTGATCATCACTGTCGATTACTCCCTCACCAGCCAGCAACAATTTGCTTGAAGGCTCATTATCACCGAGCCTAATTGGCCGCGGAGCCATTTGCATCAAGTCAGTTTGGATCAACTGATAACTTCGTTGAACCTGTTTAATACGTTGTGACGCTTGTTGTGAAACCTCGTCACTGGTCAAAACTGAAAACAAGACTTGATTAGAAGCCAGACCGATTAAGGCAAAAATCGCCATCGCGATCATTATTTCAATGAGGGTAAAGCCCGCTTGATATTTTAGCCTCATTATTTGGCCACTATATAGCTGGTCAACTCTGCCAGTGATGACTCACTGTCCACACTGCTAAAGATGCTAACCCTAACCATTCTAAAGTCAGGATCCGGTGTTTTAATTCCGGACTGGCGCCAGTACCAAGTATTACCGGCGAACTCAACCTCACCTTTGCTATCACCAAGCTTTGGTAGTTTTTGTTCGAGCTGAAGTTGGGTTAGCTGATTATTAGCAACCCATAAGGCCAAGGTTTTCTGTTCAATGTAAGACAATGAGCGCATGTGCTCAGTGGCGACATTAACCGCCGCCAGTGCAGCTAATGAGAACACAGCCAAAGCAACCATCACTTCAATGAGAGTCATACCGCGTACTAAGCTAAGTCGTAATTTTAGATTATTCATTGGCAGCGACTACCACGCTAACCATGCCCAACGTGTCGGCATTTAAGCGAACGCGGTAGCTTTGTTGTTGCTGTGACAAACTAAAGTCAGCCTGATTATTAAGCTGAAAGTCGACCTTAAATGGCGTTAACTCGCCCGACGACAAAATTAATACTTGGGGGATATGAGCACGTTCTTTTTGATCAAGTTCCAGATCCACCTCGCGCTCTTCAAACAAGTTGCTTGAGCTAAAATCACGCTGGTGCGGTGACCATAAAAAACCATCCACCGACATTACCAGCTGGGCATCTTTAAGCTCTTGCTCGACCAGTAACGTGTCGTTCAAGGGTTGCCAACGCTGCTCAAACAGTTCAACAAAGCGGTAACTATTGCTTGTCATCACCAAGCCATAGTCACGCCCTGTCATAGTCGCTTGATCTAAAGCTAGCTCAGTCAGTGCTGCCATTTTCTGTGCCTGACGCTTAAGCGCTTTTTGCGGCCCAGCGCTATCAAGGGTAAATAAGACAGCCGACGCCACCAGCCCCATTAACACGGCCACCAGCATTAACTCAATCAGGGTAAAACCCCGCTGTTTAGTGCTGGTCAGCTGGCGCGGTAGCAACATCGCATGCTGGCGCATTAATAGGTTAGCTTAACGCAGTTATGATTTGTCAAAGATATTCCAGTTGCCTAGATCATCTTCAGTACCTTCTTCACCGTCAAGACCGGGTGAAAACAAGTCAAACTTACCGTTTTCTCCTGGGCTTAGTAATAAATAGTCATTGCCCCACGGATCTTGCGGTAAACGCTTAATGTAACCGTCTTCACGGTAACTGCGCGGTTGCGGGTCAACTTCTGGCTTACTGACTAAGGCTTCAAGCCCTTGATCTGTTGTCGGGTAGCGGCTGTTATCCAATTTGTACATGTCCATTGCGCTTTCTAACGTCGTAATGTCAGACACCACTTTTTGGCGCTCGGCTTTCTCTTTATTACCCAATATATTAGGCAAAACCATGCTGGCTAAAATACCCAAAATAACGATAACAACCATAATTTCTAGTAATGAAAAGCCTGCTTGCTTGCGATGATTAGACTGCATAAATTCCTCGTATATATAAAATTAATTAACCGCCAACTAAAGAGTTGAGATCTAAAATAGGTTGTAAAATAGCGATAACAATAAAAAACACCACCCCGGCCATGGCCACTACAATGGCTGGAGTAAAAACCCCGAGTGCTAAATTGGCCATTGCTTCAAATTCGCGGTCTTGATTATCGGCGGCCCGGCCGAGCATTTGCTCGAGCTCACCACTTTTTTCACCCGACGCTATCATGTGCAGCATCATGGGTGGAAACAACTTGGTTTGCTGCAAACTAGCGCGCAAACTCGAGCCTTCACGGACGTAATTAGCGGCGTCGAGCACGGCGTTACGAATATGAATATTGGCCAATACCTCAGATGATATTTTCATGCTTTCAAGCAAGGGCACACTTGAAGAGGTTAAAATACTTAATGTCCGCGCAAAGCGAGCGGTATTAAGACCACGGACCACCCTGCCAAACACTGGTAAGGACAATAACCGCTGATGAACCGCCAATTTAAAGGCCGGCTTATTAAGTTGGCGCTTAAATAGACTGACTGCTGCGACAATCAATATCACGACTAACAAGCCATAATTACGAACAAAATCACTGGCCATAATCAGAATTTGGGTCGACAAGGGTAACTCTTGCCCCATGTGCTGAAATTGCTCAACCACCTTAGGTACCACGACCGCCAGCAACAGCGAAATAACGCCAATCGCTACCACCGTCAACATAATCGGATAAATCATCGCTTGCATTAACTTGCCGCGCATAATTTGCCGCTGTTCGGTGTAATCAGCCAGTCGGTTTAATACAATATCTAAATGACCAGACTTTTCTCCCGCTGCAACCATCGCGGTATAAAGCTTTTCGAATACCTGCGGAAATTCAGCCATCGAATCAGCCAAACTGTAACCTTCAACCACGCGGCTACGCACCGCCAAGATCACTGATTTAACTTTAGGCTGCTCGCATTGCTCAGCGACGGCTTGCAAACATTCTTCAATCGGTAATGATGACTGAACCAAGGTGGCGATTTGGCGAGTTATTAATGCCAGATCTGCGGTGCTAATTTTATGCCTAATGCCAACCCTGCCGGACTTAGTTGTTGCCGTCACCACCGATTTGACATCAACTGGCATTAAGCCTTTTTCACGCAATTGCTGACGCACCTGACGGCTAGAGTCAGCTTCGAGCACGCCTTTGTGCTGCTTGCCTTGTTGGTCTAATGCTTGATATTCAAATGCTGCCACGACTCAGTTACTCGTCACGGGTGACACGCAGCACTTCTTCAAGTGTGGTGATACCGGCTAAAACTTTAGAAATACCGTCGTGACGAATGCTCGGACAGGTCGTGCGAATATGACGTTCAATATCAAATTCACTGTTACCGTTATGAATCATTTCACGAACTTTATCGTCAACTTCTAATAATTCGTGAATGCCCGTTCGGCCACGATAACCACGATAATTACAGTGTTCACAGCCGACAGCGCGGTAGATTTTGGTTGGCTCAATGCATTGCAGCAGTACTAATTCGCCTTCATCGGCCAAATGCTCTTCGCGACACTCGCCACACAGGGTACGAACCAAACGCTGTGCTAATACTCCGAGCAAACTTGAAGAAAGCAAAAAGGTTTCAACGCCCATATCTTGCATTCGTGTTACTGCGCCAACGGCAGTATTGGTGTGCAAGGTCGACAACACCATATGACCGGTTAAACTGGCTTGCACCGCAATTTGCGCGGTTTCAAGATCGCGAATTTCGCCGATCATTACCACATCGGGATCTTGACGTAAAATAGCCCGCAAACCGCGCGCAAAGGTCATGTCGACTTTGGCGTTAACCTGAGTTTGGCCAATGCCGTCAATGTTATACTCGATCGGATCTTCAACAGTTAATATGTTGCGATCTTGGCTATTTAAATCGGTTAAGCCAGCATATAAAGTGGTACTTTTACCCGAGCCCGTTGGCCCAGTAACTAAAATAATGCCGTGGGGGCGATGAATTAAATCGTCGAACCGCTCACGAATACCAGCGGTCATGCCTAAGTCTTTAAGGTTTAACCGCGCCTGATTTTTATCGAGCAGGCGTAACACCACCCGTTCGCCATGATTCGATGGCATGGTTGATACTCGGACATCAACCGCACGCCCTGCAATGCGCAATGAAATACGACCGTCTTGTGGCAAGCGTTTTTCGGCAATATCTAACTTAGCCATGACTTTAATACGCGAAACAAGTAACGACGCCAGCTTACGGTTAGGTTTTAATACCTCACGTAAAATGCCATCAACGCGAAAGCGGATCATTAGCTTTTTCTCGAAGGTTTCGATATGCACATCGGACGCCCCCTCTTTGATCGCTTCACTTAATGTCGCATTGATAAGTTTAATAATCGGCGCGTCGTCTTCCGACTCTAATAAATCTTCGGCTTCGGTTAATTCATCGGCCAGAGTAAACAAGTCAACATCGTTGCCTAAATCTTCCACCAGCTGCTGCGTTTTAGAAGTATCATGCTGATACGCTAAGGTTAATTCACGCTCAAAACTGTCGCTGTCGACCCGCTTTAACTTAAGCTCACGGCCATAATAGCGCCGCGCCTCTAACAAGGCTGCCATTGTGGTATCAGGGCCGCAAATTAACGTTTGCTCTTGTTCGCCAATCATCAGCAGTACCCCATGATTTTTGGCGTGGGCAAAACTAAATCGATTAAAGTTAGGCTCTTCGGGCTGATGCTCAGTCAAGCTACCTTGCTCTAGATTACTCATCATGATTTATCTTTTGTGGCGGCGCCGTTTTTTGCGCTTTAATATAATCTTGCAATGATTTTGGCAATTCAACAGGCTCGAGCACTGGCGCTTGGGTATAAGGCATTAAGGCGATGCCATTTTCGCGCTCAGCAAGCTGCTGCGCCCGAATAGCATTGTATTTGCGCGAACTCAATTGCGACATAGTGGCGGCGTCACGAATGATGGTTGGCTTAATAAAAATCATTAAATTACGCTTAGTGGTGCTGCTTTGAGTTGAACGGAATAAATGGCCAAGAATAGGGATATCCCCCAGTAATGGCACTTTAGATTCCACTTGCTGAACATCTTCGTCGATCAAACCACCAATCACCACAATTTGGCCATCGTCGACCATCACCGTGGTACTTACCGAACGTTTCGAGAAAATAACATCAACTGCAGCGCCGGCGGTGCCACTTTTAACCCCTGAGACTTCTTGTTCAATTTTAAGCTGAACCGCATTGCCTTCATTAATTTGCGGGGTCACGGTTAGCTTAATGCCCACCTCTTTACGTTCAATCGTTTGGAACGGATTAGTATTGTTGCTGCTGGCAGCCGAACCCGTAATGACAGGCACCTCTTCGCCCACGACAAATGTCGCTTCCTGATTATCTAACGTGGTGATGTTTGGTGTGGCTAAAATATTCGACGAACTGCTCGCGCTAACCGCTTGCAGCACCATTGCCCAATCGCCAGCGACAAAGCCGGTCATGGCTCCAGATACGCCACTTAACAGCGAGGCCAAGGTACTATAATCGCCGCCGCTAGTGGTAGCGCCTGTCGTCGTTGTCGAGGTTATTCCTGTGGTTGCATTGACAGTGGTCACCGACGTGCCCGCAGTCGTCGTTTCTCGTGCATCGGCTGCCGCACCCGCTAACGATGAAATAGACGCGCCGTTACTAAACTGAATAACCCCAGCGTCGGCACTGGCCCATTGCACGCCAAGGTCGATGCCATCGCCTTCGGCAATTTCAACAATAATTGCTTCGACATTAATTTGGGCGCGGCGAAAATCAAGCTGACGAATAACGCCCTCAAGGCTGCGCATGGTATCTGGCTGAGCGGTAATGACCAGTGAATTAGTATCTTCGTGGGCCTGAATGTTTATTTCACGATTACTGGTTGTGCTTTTAGCTTTAGATTTGCTCGTGGTCGGTTGTAAGTTTTTAGCCACCCCTGTTAATACTTTAACAATGTCGGTCGCCTGTGCATATTTAAGGTGAATAACCTTGGTATTACCGGTCGACTCTTGCTCGTTATCAAGTCGTCTTACCAAAGATACCGCCCGTATTCTGGCGCGTTTCTCACCGCTAATCACCACGCTATTGGTACGCTCGTCGGCAACAAGTTTTGGTCGTAGCTGGCTGCTTGCAGCGGCCTTGCCTGTTTTAGCACTGCTAAGAATTGATTCGACAATTCGGACCAACTCAGGGGCCGAGGCATGTTTTAGCGTAACAATGCTGACTTCTTGGTCACCCTGCTTGTCAACTCGGCGTACCAATTCAACAATCCGGTTCACGGCCGCGGCACGCCCAGTTAACATGATGACATTAGACGCGTCATGCGACACAATGTTGCCGCCACGGGCATTGTCGGTGATTTGACGTAAAATAGGCACTAATTCACGTACGGGCACGTTATAAACGGGCACAATGCGCGTTACCATTTCATCGCCATAACCTGGCGAGTTTTCGTCGGCAACCGCAATAGGGGCCAGCTTGGCGTCTTTACCCTTGATGACTTTGATGATGCCGTTGTCCATATTAACAACCGCATAGCCATAAACTTCTAACACATTGAGGAAAAATTGAAAATATTGTTCGTCGTTAAAGGTTTGATAACTACGGACATTAATTTTGCCACGAACATTTGGCTCAATGATGATGGTTTTATTAAGCGACTTACCCACAGTATTAATAAATTCGTTTATATCGGTGCCTTTAAAGCTTGCCGAGTACTGGGCCGCCCATGACGCGGTAGATAATAAACAACCGACCGATAGTATAGTGACAGCCTGCTGACAAGATGCGATAAAACCGCGAGTTCCGAGCATTAATAATCTTCCTTAAATTCTTAAATTCTTATGGTTAGTCCGGACAAAGACAGTCGTGGCGCTTTTTAGCGCCATCAACCATCGGACTAATTACTGAACCAAGCCAAATTGAACATCAATCAACTGACCATCACGTTCGACCACCAATGACATATCGGTCATGGTTTTTAAATCATTCATTACTTGGATTGATTCGCTAAAGTCGGTGAGGTCGTAACCGTTAATCGACACTGCCAAGTCGTTGTGTTTTAAGCCCGACGCCCGGAATAAACTCGGATTACGACCCGGGTTTAAGCGGTAGCCTTTTACTTTATTATTTTTACGCACTGGCGTAATCGAAATATGATCGATTATCTTGCCCGGATCTTTTAGTATTTCCGCCCGCGACTGAGCCAGCTGAGCCGAAAAGCTATTGCTAGTTTTATTTTTTAGAGCAGCGGGTCGCGTCGACGGCGGTGCTTGATAGTCAAAACCATCAAGCATCAGAGTTTCATAATTGCCCGCATTTTTTAAAATGACTCGATCGTGGAATATTTGATGAACCAAAGCGCGCGTACCAATAATTTTTTCATTAACGCCGTAAGTCGCTTGTTTACCTTTGTATTGGATAATCGCCATCGAATTTTCAACAACATCACTGGCCACTAAGCCTGATAACGTTAGGTTTAATTTGGTTTTCGGTGCTTTGGTAACAGCGGCAGGCGCAGGCACAACAAGCGCTGACTTTTTAGTGTCGGTAAATTTACCAAACCATTGGTAAGTCGCAAAATTGGTCGTTAACTTCGAGCCATTACTTTGATTAACTAACGCCGGCGGGCGCCACGAAGACGAAGACTCGGCAGGTGGAGAAACCACTAACCAAGTTATTTTAGCGAGTTGAAATACGATGAAAAGAGCAATGATAGTTGTAACAAAACTAATCAATTTAATGCTATTAATCGTTGATGTACTAATAATATGTTTAAGTCTATCCATCAGGAATTTACTACATCCAATTTCAGTCCCTAGAAAATGTGTAAACCATTATGTTATCTAAAAATCCAACACAAGTAGTGCGTTACATATTTTATTCAAGAATTATTCTCATTTAGTTCAATGATACTATTGTATGACCTCTGCCACAACCATTGAACACACCTTAGCAGATCATTAATTCAAGATGGAAAAATAACCATATTTATGCTAATTTTGGCGAATAATCCGTGTTAGCCCGGTTACATTTCTAAAGTGTTCTACTTTTAACAAGAATGTTCACCCAATGATGTAATGGCTATTACTACCTAAATAAAGGTTTCACATTGGCAAAATCAACAGCTAACGCAACGCAAAGTAATGCCATTCGACTTGATAAATGGTTATGGGCCGCCCGCTTCTATAAAACCAGAGCTATTGCTAAAGACATGATTCAGGGCGGAAAAGTGACTTATCAAGATCAACGAAGCCGTCCCAGTAAAGCAGTTGAAATTGGGGCCAAGGTTAAGTTACGTCAAGGTAACGAAAATAAAGAAGTAGTCATTTTAGCGTTAAGCGGGCAGCGCGGACCAGCACCGGTGGCGCAAGCACTTTACCAAGAAACCATCGCGAGTATCGAACTACGCGACAAAAATGCAGAATTACGCCGACTTCATGTGTTGGACAACCCTCATCCGGAGCGACGTCCTGACAAAAAGCAACGACGTAAAATTATTCAATTTAAAGCACAATAAGGTTCGGCTACTGAGTATCCGACCATAACTGGAATTAAAGAAGTGAAAGATCAATTAAACCGTTTTCTGTTTGACAACATCCCTGTTCGTGGCGAGCTGATTCAGGCCAATCAGGCCTATCAAGAAATTATCGCTAATCATAATTACCCAACGCAAGTTCAACACCTGTTAGGTGAATTATTAGTGGCGACTTCAATGTTAACTGCTTTGTTAAAGTTTGAAGGCGACATTGCGGTGCAGTTACAGGGTGAAGGCCCAATGCCTCTCGCCGTAGTTAACGGTAATGATCAGCAGCAACTACGTGGCGTAGCCCGAATTGTTGGCGAGATCACCACTGGTGACTTAACCGAATTATTTAATAACAAGGGTTACATGGTTATTACCATAAGCCCGAAAAAAGGCGAACGATACCAAGGTATTGTCGCGTTAGACCAGCCAACGTTAAGCCAGTGTCTTGAAAGTTATTTTATGCAGTCAGAACAACTAAAAACTCATTTTTGGTTACGTGTTGACGCGCAAAATGCAGCGGGAATTATGTTGCAAGCATTGCCAAGCACCGAAGAGCAGGCCGGGGCTAGTGAAGATGATTACAGTCATTTGCAGCAACTGACTGCGACAATTAAAGATAATGAATTGTTCGAGCTTGAAGCTAATGACATCTTAAATCGTTTGTATCACCAAGAAGAAGTTCGGGTGTTCGAACCGCAATCACTCAGTTATGTTTGTGGCTGTTCACGCGAGCGCAGCGAAGGCGCGATTATTGCCATCGGGCGCGAAGAAGCAGAATCTATTTTAAGCGAGCAAAGCCGCATTGAAATGAATTGTGAATACTGCAAAAGCAATTATCAGTTCAATGCCCGTGATATCGCCAAATTATTTAACGATCCACAGCAAAATAACGATCAAGTACATTAAATGTCTTTGCCGCACCATGCAAAACCGACTAGGTTAAGCATGGTGCAGTAATATTGCTCATTATATGCCTGAAAACCACCGCCAGCACCCGTTCAAAAAACAATCAATCTTATTCCTAAAAACAATCAGTTATCACTAACAATCATTAATACTATACTAAAGGCGTAATTATTTATGATTTATGTGGTTTAAATCACACCCCAATATCCTGTACAATCTCGGTTGCCAGCAGGCCGGGTTACGAAACCTTGATGTAATTTAATATACTACTTACCACTGTTTTAGGAGCAGCAAAAAATGACCGTCGCCACAAATGGTAATGCCACAATTGATTTAACAAAATATGGTATTAACGACGTCCAAGAAGTTATATATAACCCTTCATATGATTTATTATTTGAAGAAGAGACCAAAGCCGATTTATCAGGGTATGAGAAGGGTGTAATTACAGAGTCAGGTGCTGTATCTGTCGACACAGGTATTTTTACAGGCCGCTCTCCAAAAGATAAGTATATTGTACGTGATGACACGACTCGCGATACAGTATGGTGGTCAGATCAAGGTAAAAACGACAACAAACCAATGAGCACTGAAACTTGGAGCGAACTTAAGTCGCTAGTTTCTACGCAACTTTCAGGTAAGCGTCTGTTTGTTGTTGATACGTTTTGTGGTGCTAATGATGATACGCGTCTTAAAGTACGCTTTATCACGGAAGTAGCATGGCAAGCGCATTTCGTTAAAAACATGTTTATTCGTCCAACTGAAGAAGAGCTAGCTAGCTTCGAACCAGACTTCGTTGTAATGAACGGTGCTAAAACGACTAACCCGAACTGGAAAGAGCAAGGTCTTAATTCAGAAAATTTCGTGACCTTTAACCTTACCGAACGTATGCAGCTAATTGGCGGCACTTGGTATGGCGGCGAAATGAAAAAAGGTATGTTCTCAATGATGAACTACCTACTGCCTTTACGTGGCATTGCTTCAATGCACTGTTCAGCCAACGTTGGCGCTGACGGCGATACCGCTGTTTTCTTCGGTTTGTCTGGTACAGGCAAAACAACCTTATCGACCGATCCAAAGCGTGCCCTTATTGGTGACGATGAACACGGTTGGGATGATAACGGCGTATTTAACTTTGAAGGTGGTTGTTATGCTAAAACCATTAATCTAAGCGCTGAAAACGAACCTGACATTTACAATGCCATTCGTCGCGACGCGTTATTAGAAAACGTTACTGTTGCTGATGACGGTAAAATTGACTATGACGACAACTCAAAAACTGAGAATACGCGTGTTTCATACCCAATTTACCACATTGAAAATATCGTTAAACCTGTTTCAAGAGCCGGCCATGCTAAGAAAGTTATTTTCTTAACCGCTGATGCATTCGGTGTTTTACCGCCAGTTGCTAAGCTAACGCCTGAACAAACTCGTTACTACTTCCTGTCTGGCTTCACAGCCAAGCTAGCCGGTACCGAGCGTGGTATTACTGAGCCAACGCCAACTTTCTCTTCATGTTTTGGTGCTGCTTTCCTAAGCCTACACCCAACTCAGTACGCTGAAGTATTAACTAAGCGGATGGAAGATGCTGGTGCACAAGCTTATCTAGTAAACACTGGCTGGAACGGTACTGGCAAGCGTATTTCAATTAAGGCGACTCGTGCCATTATTGATGCGATTTTAGATGGCTCTATCGACAAAGCTGACAGCACCCAATTGCCATACTTCGACCTTGCTGTTCCAACAGCGGTTGATGGTGTTGAAGGTGATATCCTTGACCCGCGCCAGACTTATAGCGATGCGGCCGAGTGGGACGGTAAAGCGCAAGACTTAGCGGCACGTTTCGTTAATAACTTCACTAAATTTACCGATACTGACGAAGGTAAAGCATTAGTAGAAGCAGGCCCTAAACTGTAGTTTTACAGGATTAAGCGCTAAAAAAACCGCCCTTGGGCGGTTTTTTTATACCTGTTCACTTGATATAATCAAGTTGAGCTGCAGATAATCAATAAAGCGTAACGAGTAATTTACATGACAGAACTTATCGAAAAACCCGAAAAGCCTTTAGATGACGACTGCTGTGGTGGCGGTGCATGCGCCCCGTGTGTGTGGGATCACTTTTATGAGCAGTACGCAATTTATCGTAAACAAAAACGTGCGATCGCCGCCAAAGAAGCTGAAGAAGCGGCTAAAACGGCCATTGATTAAGACAATGAGTGTAATTACACCGCTTTGAGCGATAACAACAGCATAGCAACTGGACAAGCCGTTGCCACGAACCAACTAAGACTTCGTAACTTGTCTTGGTCAATGTAATACATCAAACAATAGATCACACGTGCCACAATATGGACAATGGCCAGCCATTCAATACTGGCACTAACAGTATTGGTCGCCAGTACCACCGCTGATGCCGCCGAAAAAATAATTAACGCTTCGAATGAATTTTGATGAGCCGCTAACGCCCTTGCCCCAAACCCCGTTAAGCGAGCCTGCTGACTACGCGGGTAGCGATTGTCGTAACGACTTTCCTTAGCCATCGCAAACGCTAACGGTGCTTTCGCTAAATACGGTAATAACACCGAAATTAAGACACAAACAATAATAATTTCCACAACTTACCTTTAATTTAAAAATTCGCCTAAATATAACTGATTTCACCAATAGTTTTCAACCGTGATATTGCCCGGTGTTCGTCGTAAGTTTTTGCTAAAACCCAAGCTTAGCAGCAATTGCTGGGTTGCTTTGACCATTTCAGGATTACCGCAAATCATCACCTGACTCTCCTCGGGAGTGAGTGCTACCTGTGCATAATTTGCCAGTTGACCACTGGTAATCGCTGCCGGAATTCGCGTCGATAACATTTTGCTGTTAGGTTCGCGAGTAACAATAGGCACATACACTAAGCGCGATTTAAATTTATCAACTAAGGCCTCTATTTCAGCACGATAACTCAAGTCTTGGTGCTGGCGCACGCAATGCACTAACACTATTTTCTCGAAACGGTCGACTAAGTTCGCCGTTTGCAACATCGATAAATAGGGCCCAATCGCAGTACCGGTTGACAATAACCACAACGATTTCGCATCGGGCACTTCATTAAGAGTAAAGAAACCAGTCGGTTGCTGAGCGACTAAAACGGGATCACCAGGTTTTAATTGGGCTAACTGCGGCGACAAGCTGCCCTGCTCGACCGTTATATAATAAAACTCATGGATCGGTTGCTCGGGAGAATTAACAAAAGAATAGGCTCGTGTCGTACGCTGCCCCTCGTGTTCAAGCGCCAGCTTAGTAAACTGCCCTGCAGCAAATGGTGCCAGCGTTGCTTCAACCCGCAAACTAAACAGCCGACTGTGCCATTGAATATTTTCAACCACCTTACCCTCAATCCAGTTTGCCATTATTATCACCCCGAAGTTAATAGACTCTGTTAGTCTAGCTCAAGATTTAAGCAATTAAAATACAAGATGTTAAACCTGTTTCGCCATAATAGGTCTAGAATCAATGCAAGCGTTAAGGCGCCAACACAGCCAGTAAATAGCGCTATATAATGCCATGCCTGCCGCTAGTACACCCGACCAACCACCATATTGCCAGCACGCAATTAAGTAAAAACCACCGAGGCTGCCACCCACATAGTAATGAACCAAATATAGCGCTGTCGCAGTTGCTTTTGCCGTTTTAGCCTGCTGGCTAACCCAAGCATAAGCTAATGAGTGGGTAAAAAAAGCGCCAGAGCTTATCAGCAGCAAACCAATCACTATACTGATGATTGAATCGTAAGTTGCACACCACATGCCCAGTAAGCTCACCGTAGTGCCTAATAACAGCCCTTTAATCGCACTGTAATATTGGCTCCACCAGCCACTTAATTTGGCGGTTAAGGTACCGCTGAGATAACAAAGAAAAATTAATCCAGTCCAACTCACTGGAAAAGAGTAAGGCGGCGCGACCAATCGGAAGCCGGTCACGGTATATAAGTTTATAAATAAAGCAAAATTAATCCCGCCAATCAGCATTGCGAGCCATAATGATGGTTGGCGTAAATGCATTAGCACCGTCTGACCATGTTGCTGGAGATTGGCCTGCTGTGGTCTAAAATGTTGCTGCGCTGGTAATAGCTGCCGCACTAACAATGCACCTATGAAACTAAATAGCGCCATGCCGGCCACCGCAGCTTGCCAGCCCCAATGATCACTTACGGCAGCACCGTAAATACGACCAAAAATTCCGCCTAACGAATTAGCGCTGATATAACCGCCCACGGCCAAAATTAAAGCCTCGGGCGAAAACTCTTCAGCCATAAAAGCGACCGCAACAGCAGTAAAACCAGCTAATGCCACCCCCATCACCACTCGCGCTAAGACCATCATTAGCAAGGTATCTGCCAATAACATCACTAATCCAACTAAGGGCACTAAAAACAAACTCAGTAACATTACTTTGCGCCGACCTACTCGCTCCGAATAGATAGCCCAAGGTACTAAGGTAAGCGCTAACGATAGCGTTCCCGCCGCTAGCAACCAGTTAGTCGCCGTGGCGCTAGCCGAAAATTTATTGGCGATCAATGGCAGCATTGGTTGCACGATATACAAATTACAAAAAACTAAAAATGAGCCCAACGCCAGCGCCAAACTAGCACGGCGATACTCACCAGTTTTGGTTTTAATCATTGTTTAACCAGCGATATATATTAATTACTGCGCTACTCAACGTTAGCTTTGCTGAGCGGTTTTTTTAATACTAGGCCCATCGGCTGTTCAACAAAAATTCGGCTATCCATTAATTTTAAGTTTTCGCTGACTCGGGGCCTAAATTGCATTAATTGCACAATATCACGCTCAAGGTCAATGCCGGGAGCAATCTCAATCAGCTCAAGTGTTTGATCAACTAACTTAAACACTGCGCGCTCGGTAATATAAAGTACGGTTTTATTACGCTCTCGCGCATAATCGGCACTAAAGGTTATTTGCTGCACTCGTTCAATGAATTTTTGAACCTGACCTTCAGTTACAATTTTCAATTTACCGTGTTCGGTCGCAACCACCAGCTTGCCGGTCGTAAATGTGCCACAGAAAAATACCTGCTTAGCATTTTGGCTAATATTAATAAAACCACCACAGCCTGCTATTTTAGAACCAAATTTTGAGACATTGAGATCGCCTTTAGCATCACACTGCGCTAAACCAAGAAACGCTTGATCTAGCCCGCCACCGTCGTAAAAATCAAAGATTTGATCTTGCGTAATTATCGCTTGGGGGAAGGCCGACGCACCAAAACTCAAGCCGCTCGCTAAGGTTCCACCAATTGTTCCGGACTCAACCGTCGCAGTTATTTGATCTGTCACGCCTTCTTCGTCAGTGATCGACGAGATTAATTCAGGGATACCAATCCCATAATTTAGGACTGCCCCTTGAGTTAATTCCAGCGCAGCCCTTCGTGCAATTATTTTCTTAGCATCGAGTGCTAACACTGGCACCGGTGCCATTTGACTGATGTCACCGCGACCACAGTAGTTTGGGTTCATCGCTTCAGCAAAGGTTTGCTGATGTTCAGCTTCATCGGCAATGGTTACGACGTTAACAAAAATTCCAGGAATTTTGACTTCTTGCGGGTTCAGTTGGCCCGCTGCCACAATTCGCTTCACTTGCACAATCACGGTGCCGCCCATGTTCGTGACTAACTGAGCCGCGGCCAAATTCTCTAAAAAGAAGCACTCGTCTTCCATCGTAATATTGCCATTTTCATCGGCTGTCGTGCCTCGAAGAATAGCGACATTGGCGTCTATTCTGCGATAAAACAGATAATCTTGTTGATCAATAGTTATTCGAGATACTCGCTCTTGCTTGGTAACGCTATTTATTTTTCCGCCACCCTGTAGTGGGTCGACAAAAGTACCTAGCCCAACATGAGTTAGTGTACCGGGCTTACCCGCGGCCGAGTCGCGTAATAGATGTGAGATAACCCCTTGCGGAAAATTATATCCGGTAATTTTATGTTCATTCGCTAATTTTTGTAACTTAGGAACCAAGCCCCAGTGGCCACCATAAGCCATGCTAACCATGCCCTCATGCGCCAAGTGATTATTCGCCCGGCCGTGTCCGTCGCCTTGTCCTGCGGTAAAATACAGCTCTAAGTTTCGCGGATGACCACTGGTTAAAAATCGCTGCCCAATCGCACTTTCAATCGCTTCTGGCACCACGGAGCCAATAAAACCTCCGAGCACAACTTTGTCACCATCGTTAATTAACTCAGCAACTTGCTGTTGAGAAAGTACTTGAACCTGCATAATTTTTTCCTATGAATGATTAATCAACAAATCTAGCGAAACCGCAGCCGATTAATTTTATTCACTATAGCCAATATATAAATGTTGAATATTCGACCAAATGATTAGGTTGTGGCTAAAAATCAATCATCATTACTATAAAAATGTGACGATATCCTGCTGTTATTTATATAAAAACGTTTTTTTACGCAAAAAAATCATCAAGAACTTAACATTGACACTGGATTATTTGGTTTACATTCGTACAACAAACCTTAATATGGTTATAAATTAACCATATTAATCAATCATTAAATTCAGGGATAGTTCTAATGAAAAAGAAACCTCTCATTATCGCACTTGGTTTATCTAGCACGATGGGGCTTGCAGGTTGTAACAGCAGCAGTGATTCCATCGATAATACAGAAGCACCTGCCACCTATAACGTCACCGCTATTGATGGCTACTTGAAAAATGCTCAAGTTTGGCTCGATCTAAATAAAAATAACCAACATGACGCGGGCGAGCCTCAAGCAATTACCGGTGATGGTGGTAAAGCCACCCTTGATGTCACTGGTATTGAAAACCCTGAGCTTTATCCTCTTATCGTCCGTGTAATCAAAGGTCAAACAGTTGATGAGTCGACCGGCAATACCGTTGCCTCAAACTACACCATGTCAGCTCCCGCTGGTGAACAAGATATCACCCCGCTTTCTACTTTTGTTCACGTTAAATTAGTGCAACTAATCGATGACTTGGGCTCAGAACCTAGTGATGAAGATATCGCTAATGCAAAAATACAGGCAGTAGAAGATATTGCTGGTGAGCTTGGCATAAATGAAGCAGAAGTATTAGGCGATTTCATTGCTGATGGCCACGAAGAGGCTGCATTTAGTGCTCGTAGTATAGTTGCTTCCGGTTCATTACCAGAAACAACAGCAGAGCTTGAAGCGGCAGCAAGTGGCACTGATAGTACATTTTTAGCTAACGCCACCACCATAAATACAAAAATAAAAGCAGAACTTGATGCTGCAGAGTCCGATTCGACTATCGATTTAGACACTATCGTCTTTAATCAGCTTGGCAATGCCGATATTGATACTGATGGAGATGGCGTTGCTGATCAAGATGACCTTTTTCCTAATAATGATCAGGAATGGTCCAACTTTGACGCAGACGATGAGCCTGTTGATGCAAAAGTAGGCGATAACGAAGATTTAGACGATGATAACGACAACGTTCCTGATCTTCAGGATGAAATGCCATTTGACCCAACCGAGTCTAAAGATTCAGACAACGACGGCCTTGGCGATAACACTGATGAAGATGACGATAATGATAGCGTGCTTGATGACGTTGATGCCTTCCCTTTTGATGGCACTGAAACCCTTGATACTGATGGTGATGAGATTGGTAACAATGCCGACACTGATGACGATGGCGATGATGTGCTTGATGATGATGATGCCTTCCCATTAGACGATTCTGAAACAATAGATACCGATGATGATGGCACAGGTAATAATGCCGACACCGATGATGATGACGATGGCGTTCCAGATGATGAAGATGCCTTCCCATTAGACGGCTCTGAAACATTGGATACTGATAGCGACGGTACAGGCGATAATGCCGATACCGACGACGATGGCGACAATGTACTTGATGATATTGACGTATTCCCGTTAGACGATTCTGAAACAATAGATACCGATGATGATGGCACAGGTAATAATGCCGACACCGATGATGATGACGATGGCGTTCCAGATGGTGAAGATGCCTTCCCATTAGACGGCTCTGAAACATTGGATACTGATAGCGACGGTACGGGCGATAATGCCGATACCGACGATGATAATGATGGCGTTCCAGATGGTGATGATTTAGATCCAACTGATCCTGATATTGGCCTATCGCAAAATGCAGCCACCATTGCATTCCTACAAAGCAATGATAGCCTCTATACAGTCTGGAGCGACGGCGGTGACAATGACGATGAACAACTAGTATTAGAAACCTTCACCGTCAATACAGGCATGGCTTTATTCAAGTCGATCGATCAAGTAAATCCGGACCATACGTTAACTCGAATCAGTTCAGACTCTGACTCAGATTTAATGTTAACAGCAGCCGGCTGGACTGCAGAGATTGCTGGATACACCATTGATTTCAGTAATAATGAGCTTGTTGCTTACCCTACGGATCACTCTGAGTTTAAATATAGTATCTCCAGCAGTCTGATCGACTTAGCTGGCCGTAAAATTAGTGAATTCGATCTAGATTGGGACGCTTTCACGAGCGAAACAGCAACTTACCCGGCTGACTCAACAGCAGCATTGTTTAATATGACGCCGCAGCAAGATACTTATTATCTATGGGACTGGCAACCATGGGTTCATGGTCAAGCCGATGGTACGGATGGTTCAGTGGCAACGCTTGAAGAGTTGTTCACAACGACTAGCGCAGGCATGACCCCTTTAGCTAACGCATTACATGCTGTGAGTATTGGTCACGATATTGCGGTCGAGCTAGTCACAGGTGATACAGCAGATAGTGGCACCGCGAATTATTACACTCTTGGATCTAGTACAGGTAACGCACAGCAAGTTGCCTCTTCAACTTGGAGTCAAGCGACCCAACAAGGTGAAGATATAATCAACATTACGGTGCCGCAAGCAGCAATTGACGCCTGGGGTGAGAGATTTGATCAAGACACTCCACATATGATCTTTAGTGTCTATGAAGGGCAGGTTTATGTCGGCTCCTTAGAAAAAGCCGGTAAGCTACTTGAAGATGACGATGTGTATATCTTAAATGCGACAGCTAAAGAGGCTTTCATCGCCGTTACAGATATCGAGTTAACGCCTTGCCCAGACAGTTACATAGACAATGGTTCTGCTGACGATTTTGCGGCAACAATCAGTGATTGCGGTGGCGCTATTGCAATCACCAGCGAAATGGTCAGTGATAAAAACTTTCATCGGGAAAAATCAAACGGTGAAACCCGTGATTATTCGTTTAACACCGATGGCACAATGACCTTTTATCAAGATTCAGTTGATCGCGGGACCATGCAATGGGATATTACCGATGATGGTAAGCTCGAAATATCCGTTGATACCGATCAGCAGTCGTACAGCTTGACTTGGGCATTAACCCAGCAACATGAAGATACATGGGCGTTGATATTTTTTGAACAGAACTCTTATCCTGATGGCTCAGGAGAGTGGATTTCAACGAGCGACGTCTGGTCCACCATACTCACTGAGCAAGCCTATGCAGCACCATTAACTAGTTGTGAAATCGATGATTCTGGCTGGAATGATGAAACTGATCAACCAATAGTCTTTAAAACCTTGCAAGAATATAATACTGCAGTCGCTAGTTGCTTAAGCGAGTCTGGCAATGCGACAGTATTTACTCAAGCAATGTTGGCACAAGGGCTAGAGTTGAGAGCAGAAGAACTCAACAATGGTGAGGTCGAGTATTTTGAACATTTCGTACTCAATGCACCAACTGCTGGCACTAGCAACGGTACTGGTACCCTAACAACAGAAGACGGTTCAGCAACAAACTTAACTTGGTCTATTACCGGTGAAGGTGTACTGCAGGTTGAATTTATTTATACCGATGACGATAGTACCGAGCAGTCAGTAGTTGATTTAATGACCATCGTTGACAGTAGCGAAACTGAGTTAAGCATTAAGCTGTTCTCACGATCTAGCGAATGGCAGGGCTTAGGTGACGAGCATCAAGGTGAAATTTGGGCCAATGTGTTTGATCTAATTTTGCCATAAACTTAGGTAACTGAGCTATTGCAGCTCTCCAGCTAAAATAAAGCTAGCCAATAAAAGCCAGTCGATTTAACGACTGGCTTTTTGCTGCTAACGATAAATAACTTATGACAGCTGTATTCAATATATCAATCAACAATGCATAGTTGATACACATTGCGATACAGCTTGATTAAACACCGAGTATCCCCAAACTTATTCCCATCTATTTACCAAATTTTAGATACAAAAAAAGCACCCTAAGGTGCTTTTTTACTAATAAGCGAGAGGCTAGCCCTCGCTCATGGTGTTATGACTAGAACTAGTCATCACCACCAAGCGAACCAAGAAGGTCAGCTAGGTTAGCTTCTGCTTCATCAGTATCGATCTTAGTCACAGCAGGAGCGTTCGCAGCGGCGCGACGCTTCTGGTGGTAAGCAAAACCAGTACCAGCAGGGATCAGACGACCAACGATTACGTTTTCTTTCAGACCACGTAAATCATCAGATTTACCGCCAACAGCTGCTTCAGTAAGTACTCGCGTAGTTTCCTGGAACGATGCTGCCGAAATGAATGACTCAGTCGCTAGCGATGCTTTAGTGATACCCATTAGGTTACGCTGGTAGCGTGCTGGCTCTTTGCCTGCAGCTTCTAGCTCACGGTTAGCAACTTTAACTTTTGAGTACTCAAGCGTTTCGCCAACTAGGAAGGTACTGTCACCAGAGAAACTGATAGTACACTTACGTAGCATTTGACGAATGATTGATTCACAGTGCTTATCGTTAATCTTTACGCCCTGTAGACGGTAAACGTCTTGAACTTCGTTTACGATATAGTTCGCTACGTGAGTAATACCACGTAAACGTAAAATATCATGCGGTGATTCAGGTCCATCAGCGATTACTTCGCCTTTTTCAACTTTTTCACCTTCAAACGCGTTCAGGTTACGCCATTTAGGGATCATCTCTTCGTAATGCTCAGAACCATCAGCCGGCGTAATCATTAGACGACGCTTACCTTTAGTTTCTTTACCGAACGAGATAGTACCACTGATTTCTGCAAGGATAGCCGGTTCTTTTGGCTTACGAGCTTCAAACAGATCGGCTACGCGAGGTAGACCACCCGTGATATCACGAGTCTTCGAGCTTTCTTGTGGAATACGCGCTAGTGCATCACCAACGTTTACTGTCACGCCATCTTCGAGGTTAATGATTGCATTACCTGGTAAGAAGTAGATAGCAGGAACATCAGTACCAGCGATTAGTACGTCATTACCTTTAGCATCAACAAGTTTTACTGCAGGGCGCATTTCTTTACCAGCAGTAGTACGTTGAGCAGCTTCGATAATAACTACACTAGAAAGACCAGTTAGATCATCAGTCTTCTTATCCATGGTGATACCATCGATAAGGTCAACAAACTCGATCTTACCTTGTACTTCGGTAATAATTGGGTGAGTGTGCGGATCCCAGTTAGCGATAATTTCGCCAGGAACAACAACTGAGTCGTCGCCTTTCTCTAAGATAGTACCGTAAGGCACTTTATAGCGCTCTTTCTCACGACCCATCTCATCGATGATAGTTAATTCAGATGAACGAGAAACGATTACTAGCTTGCCAGCGTGGTTCTTAACGAACTTCGAGTTATGTAGCTTAATCGTACCGTTGTTCTTAACCTGTACGTTGTTCTCAGCAGAAGCACGAGAAGCCGCACCACCGATGTGGAACGTACGCATGGTAAGCTGAGTACCAGGTTCACCGATTGACTGTGCTGCAACAACACCAACCGCTTCACCCATGTTGATCAAGTGACCACGAGCCAAGTCACGACCGTAACAGTTAGCACATACACCGAAATCTGAATCACACGTGATGATTGAACGTACTTTAACTTGGTCAACAGAATTAGCTTCAATCATGTCAACTAAGCCTTCGTCAAGCATTACGTTACGCTTAACTAGTACTTCGTCAGTGCCTGGCTTAATGATGTCTTCTGCAACAACACGACCAAGAACACGTTCGCGTAGTGGTTCAACAACGTCACCGCCTTCGATTAACGGCGTCATCATAAGACCGTTTTCGGTCCCACAATCTTGTGCCGAGATAACCAAATCTTGTGCAACATCTACTAGACGACGAGTTAGGTAACCCGAGTTCGCTGTCTTAAGTGCCGTATCGGCCAAACCTTTACGAGCACCGTGAGTAGAGATAAAGTATTGGTTTACGTTCAAACCTTCACGGAAGTTAGCGATGATTGGCGTTTCGATGATTGAGCCATCAGGCTTAGCCATCAGACCACGCATACCAGCTAGCTGACGAATCTGTGCCGCACTACCACGAGCGCCTGAGTCGGCCATCATGAAGATTGAGTTGAATGATGGTTGAGTTTCTTCTTCGCCGTCACGGTTAATAACCGTTTCAGTTGAAAGATTGTCCATCATTGCTTTAGACACTTTTTCGTTCGCCGCAGACCAGATATCGATTACTTTGTTGTAACGCTCACCGGCAGTAACAAGACCAGAAGTAAACTGCTCATGAATTTCTGAAACTTCAGCTTCAGCATCGGCAACAAGAATTGCTTTCTCGTCTGGGATAACCATGTCATCAAGACAAACAGAACAACCAGAAACCGTCGCGTAAGAGAAACCTGTGTACATGATTTGGTCAGCGAAGATAACAGTATCTTTTAGGCCAAGTTCACGGTAACACACGTTAAGTAGCGTAGAGATTTGCTTCTTGCCAAGTGGCTTGTCTAACAAGCTGTATGACAAACCTTTAGGCATAATGCGAGAAAACAAGGTACGACCAACAGTCGTGTCAGTTAGCTTGATTTCTTCAACCAACTCGCCATTTTCATCACGCGTATAATGTGCAATACGAACTTTAATGCGGGCGTGTAACTCAACAAAACCAGTGCGATAAGCTTTTTCAACTTCATCAATACCAGTAAATGCCATGCCTTCGCCTTTACCATTAACACGATCACGTGTTAGGTAATAAAGACCTAATACAACATCCTGAGAAGGTACGATGATTGGCTCACCGTTCGCAGGAGAAAGGATGTTATTAGTAGACATCATTAGCGCACGAGCTTCTAGCTGTGCTTCGATAGTTAACGGTACGTGTACCGCCATTTGGTCACCATCGAAATCGGCGTTGTATGCCGCACAAACCAATGGGTGAAGCTGAATCGCTTTACCTTCGATTAGTACAGGTTCAAATGCCTGGATACCTAGTCTGTGAAGAGTAGGTGCACGGTTAAGCATAACCGGATGTTCGCGGATAACATCTTCTAAGATATCCCAAACTTCAGGTACTTCACGCTCAACCATCTTCTTCGCTGCTTTGATGGTGGTAGCCATGCCAAGCAGTTCTAATTTACCGTAGATAAATGGCTTGAATAATTCAAGGGCCATCTTCTTAGGTAAACCACATTGATGAAGACGCAGAGTAGGACCAACGGTGATAACCGAACGACCCGAGTAATCAACACGCTTACCAAGTAGATTCTGACGGAAACGACCTTGCTTACCCTTGATCATATCAGCAAGAGATTTAAGCGGACGCTTGTTAGAACCCGTAATAGCACGACCACGACGACCGTTATCTAATAGCGCATCAACAGACTCTTGCAACATACGCTTTTCGTTACGTACGATGATGTCGGGAGCAGCTAGATCTAACAAACGCTTTAGGCGGTTGTTACGGTTGATAACACGACGGTATAGATCGTTTAGATCAGAAGTCGCAAAACGACCGCCGTCTAGTGGAACTAGTGGACGTAAATCTGGCGGTAGAACCGGAAGAATTGTCATGATCATCCACTCAGGGTTGTTACCTGATTCGTGGAAAGCTTCCATTAACTTAAGACGCTTAGTGATCTTCTTACGCTTAGTTTCAGAGTTGATTGAAGGTAATTCTTCACGCATCTCTTCAATTTCACGTGGCAATTCAAGTGCGCCAAGAAGTGCTAGAACTGCTTCTGCACCCATTTTCGCTTCGAATTCATCGCCATGCTCTTCTAAGGCATCTAGATATTCTTCTTCGGTAAGGATCTGAGATTGCTCAAGATCAGTCATACCTGGTTCTGTTACTACGAAAGATTCGAAGTAAAGAACACGTTCAATATCACGCAACGTAAGATCTAGTAATAGACCAATACGTGACGGTAAAGATTTTAAGAACCAGATGTGAGCCACTGGGCTAGCTAAGTCGATATGACCCATACGGTCACGACGAACTTTAGACTGCGTTACTTCAACGCCACATTTTTCACAGATAACACCACGGTGCTTCAAACGCTTGTATTTACCACACAAACATTCGTAATCTTTGATTGGACCAAAGATACGAGCACAGAACAAACCTTCACGTTCAGGTTTAAACGTACGGTAGTTAATGGTTTCTGGCTTTTTAACTTCACCAAATGACCATGAACGGATCATTTCTGGTGACGCTAGACCGATTTGGATTGCATCAAATTCTTCGGTCTTATTTTGCTGCTTAAGAAACTTCAGTAAGTCTTTCACTTTTATCTCCTGGAGGAGTTAGGGCGGCTACTGCTAGCCACCACAATCTCGAATTTCAACCCGAGGCGCCTAAGGTTAACTAAGCGCCGTGGTTGGGTCTACTTTTCTACAAGCTCGATGTTAATCGCTAGAGAGCGGATTTCTTTCAACAATACGTTGAATGATTCCGGCATTCCAGGATTCATCTCGTGCTTACCGTCAACAATGTTCTTATACATCTCGGTACGACCGTTAACATCATCAGACTTAACAGTTAGCATTTCTTGAAGAGTATAAGCGGCACCGTATGCTTCTAGTGCCCATACTTCCATCTCACCGAAACGCTGACCACCGAACTGAGCTTTACCACCAAGTGGCTGCTGAGTAACCAGTGAGTAAGAACCAGTAGAACGGGCGTGCATCTTGTCGTCAACCAAGTGGTTAAGTTTAAGCATGTACATGTAACCAACGGTTACTGGACGTTCAAACTGATCACCAGTACGGCCATCATACAAGTTCATTTGACCTGACTCTGGCAACTTAGCCAGTTTAAGCATTTCTTTGATTTCGCCTTCAACCGCGCCATCAAACGCTGGAGTAGCCATTGGTAGGCCACCCTGCAAGTTCTTAGCAAGACGGATAACTTCTTCATCAGAGAAAGTCTTCAGATCAACGACCTGATTACAGTTACCTAAATCATAAGCACGCTGAATGTAGTCACGAAGCTCACTAACTTGACGTTGCTGTGCCAGCATTTCAGTGATTTGATCACCAATACCGCGAGCTGCAAGACCCAAGTGAGTTTCTAAGATCTGACCGATGTTCATACGAGACGGTACACCCAACGGGTTAAGTACGATATCTACAGTACGACCATTTTCATCGTGTGGCATATCTTCGATAGGACAAATAAGTGAAATAACACCTTTGTTACCGTGACGACCAGCCATTTTATCACCAGGCTGAATACGACGCTTAACCGCAAGATAAACTTTAACAATCTTAAGTACGCCCGGCGCTAAATCAGCACCCTGAGTGATCTTAAGACGTTTGTTTTCAAATTGCTTGTCGAAATCAGCTTTAGTTTCTACGTGTTGGTTAGCAATCTGCTCAAGCATAGTCTGGCTAGCTTCATCAGAAAGTGTTTGCTCTAACCATAAACGACGTGGCATAGCTGCTAGCTCTGCTGCATCGAAACCATTAGCGACCAATAACTTTTCAGCACGTTCGAAGATTGCATCTTCAAGAATAGTGAAGACGTCAGTTAAATCTTTCTTCGCTTCTTTAAGCTGCATTGATTCGATTTCAAGTGCACGCTTGTCTTTCTCAACGCCGTCACGAGTAAATACGTGAACGTCGATAATCGTACCGCTAACACTGTTAGGAACACGAAGAGAGCTGTCTTTAACGTCAGACGCTTTCTCACCAAAGATAGCTCTTAATAGCTTTTCTTCAGGAGTCAGTTGCGTTTCACCCTTAGGAGTAACTTTACCTACTAGGATGTCGCCGCCTTTAACTTCAGCGCCAATGTATACAACACCAGACTCATCAAGCTTGCCTAGGGCAGCTTCACCAACATTAGGAATATCAGCGGTAATATCTTCGCTGCCTAACTTAGTATCACGAGCGATACACGTTAGTTCCTGAATGTGAATAGTAGTGAAACGGTCTTGCTGAACTACGCGCTCAGAGACCAAGATTGAATCTTCGAAGTTGTAACCGTTCCAAGGCATGAATGCGATGCGCATGTTTTGACCAAGAGCCAAATCACCCATGTCCGTTGAAGGACCATCTGCCATTACATCGCCTTTAATCACCGGCTCACCAGCAGAAACTAGCGGACGTTGATTAATACAAGTATTTTGGTTAGAGCGTGTGTATTTAGTTAAGTTGTAGATATCGATACCGGCTTCGCCAGCAATCAATTCATCTTCGTTAACCTTAACGACGATACGACCAGAGTCAGCATAATCAACCACACCGCCACGCAATGCAACAATGGTAACACCAGAGTCAGTCGCGATAACTTTTTCCATGCCAGTACCAACTAATGGCTTATCAGCCTTTAGAGTAGGTACGGCCTGACGCTGCATGTTCGCGCCCATCAAGGCACGGTTAGCATCATCGTGTTCTAGGAACGGGATGATTGATGCAGCAACAGAAATTATCTGTTGTGGTGATACATCCATATAGTGAATTTGATCAGCAGTCATAAAGGTTGATTCACCTTTAGTACGACAAGCGATCATGTCTTCAGCTAGACGGTTATCTTTATCAATAATTGCCGAGGCTTGTGCTACTACGAAGTTAGTTTCTTCGATTGCGCTCAAGTAAGACACTTCATCAGTCACTACGCCATCAACAACTTTACGGTAAGGTGTTTCTAAGAAACCGTAATCGTTAGATTTAGCATATGAAGCCAATGAGTTGATTAGACCGATGTTCGGTCCCTCTGGAGTTTCGATTGGACATAAACGACCGTAGTGAGTCGGGTGTACATCTCGAACTTCAAAACCAGCACGTTCACGCGTTAGACCGCCAGGCCCAAGCGCAGAGATACGACGCTTGTGAGTTACTTCAGATAATGGATTATTTTGATCCATAAACTGAGATAACTGTGAAGAACCGAAGAACTCTTTAACGGCAGCCGAAATAGGCTTAGCGTTAATAAGATCTTGTGGCATGATTTCAGCAAGGTCGCCTAATGATAGACGCTCTTTAACTGCACGCTCAACACGAACTAGACCAACACGGAATTGGTTTTCTGCCATTTCGCCCACAGAGCGAATACGACGGTTACCAAGGTGATCGATATCATCAACTTCGCCGTTACCATTACGGATAGCGATTAAAGTCTTCATCACTGAGATGATGTCTTCTTTTGATAAAACACCAACACCAAGATCAACTTCACTGCCAACACGGGCATTGAACTTCATTCGGCCGACTTTAGATAAGTCATAACGCTCGCCGTTAAAGAACAAGTTCTCGAACAGACCTTCAGCAGCATCTTTAGTTGGTGGCTCACCAGGGCGCATCATGCGGTAGATTTCAACCAACGCTTCTAAGCGGTTACTTGTTGAATCAACACGAAGCGTATCTGACATGAACGGGCCGTTGTCTAAATCATTGAAGTAGATAACGTCGAACTGCTTGATCCCTGCTTCTGATAGCGCTGCAAGTGCTTCAAGGGTGATTTCATCATTGGCATTAATGATCACTTCGCCTGTGTCTTTATTGACATAGGTCTTATTGATGATCTTACCGATAACGTATTCAGTTGGTACTTCAATAGTACCTAACTTAGCTTTGTTCATTTGACGAACGTGGCGCGCTGTTACACGACGGCCAATTTCGACAATAACGTTGTCTTCGTTATCTTTAATCTCGAACATTGCTGTTTCGCCACGTAGACGCTCTGGAACTAAATCCATAACCATCTTGCCGCGCTTTATTGCAATGCCGGTAGTATCGAAGAACAACTCAAGAATTTCTTCAGTTTCCATGCCCATGGCACGCAAAATGATTGACGCAGGTAGTTTACGACGACGATCGATACGTACAAAGACTGCATCTTTTGGATCGAATTCGAAATCTAACCATGAGCCACGGTAAGGAATAACGCGAGCGTTATGTAAAATCTTACCTGAAGAGTGTGTTTTACCTTTATCATGATCAAAGAATACACCAGGAGAACGGTGTAACTGAGATACGATAACACGCTCAGTACCATTGATAACAAAAGTTGCATTGTCAGTCATTAATGGGATTTCACCCATGTAGACTTCTTGCTCTTTAATATCTTTGATCGTGCCCTTTGGAGCATCGCGATCCATCAATACTAAACGCAATTTCACTCGTAATGGCGCACTATACGTGATGCCACGGATTTGACATTCTTTAACGTCAAATACTGGAGTGCCTAGCTTATAGCTGACATATTGCAATTCTGCGTAACCAGAAAAGCTTTTGATTGGGAAAATAGATCGGAACGCGGCTTCTAAACCTAGTTCACCGGTCGGATCCATTGTAATAAATCTGGCGAAAGAGTCCTTTTGGATATCCAAAAGCTGTGGAATTTTAACCACTTGCGGACGCTTACCAAAGTCCTTACGGATACGTTTTTTTTCGATATGAGAGTAACCCATTGGTTTCCTCAATTAGCTGACGATTGACAACTGCTGCTCGATACGACCCAGTGGGGATCAAACAACCGCGAAAATAATAAAAAACACTATTGGTAAGAACCTACCCAGTAATCTCTGGTAGGGACTGAATACTAAATTAAGTAAAAAACTTTAATAAACAATTAATTAAAGTATGACATTCACAAAATAAGTATCAAATGAAGAAGGTATAAACAGTGTAAAAAACTACCAACTCCAACAGCGCAAAAAGGCTGGTGATTAATTAATCACCAGCCCGACTTAGCTGCCGTATTGCTACGAGCAACTAAGCTGCTCTTAAATAAGGGGTAACCTTATTTAAGTTCAATTTCCATACCAACTTCTTCAAGAGTAGTCTTAAGAGCGTCAGCTTCAGCTTTGTCCAGACCTTCTTTAACAGCGATAGGTGCAGATTCAACCATAGTCTTTGCTTCTTTAAGGCCAAGACCTGTAGCAGCACGTACAGCTTTGATAGCTTGTACTTTGTTAGCGCCGAAAGACTTAAGAATTACGTCGAATTCAGTTTGTTCAGCAGCAGCTTCACCAGCGCCACCAGCAACAGCTACAGCAGCTGCTGCAGATACGCCAAACTTTTCTTCCATTGCTTCGATTAGTTCTACAACGTCCATTACTGACATTTCAGCAACAGCGTTTAGGATATCGTCTTTAGATACAGACATTTTATACATTCCTAATATATTGAACAAAGCTCATTTTGAGTCTTCGTTCTAAAAAAATAATTAACCAACACACAGATTCTTTTCTGAAAAACAGAATAAGAATTAAGCTGCGTCTTGCTCTTTCTGATCGCGAACTGCCGCAATAGTGCGAACAAGTTTGCCAGCAGAGGCTTCTTTCATAGCGTTCATCAGTCTTGCGATTGCTTCGTCGTAAGTCGGAAGCGTAGCTAGAACTTCTGGGTCACATATAGTGCCTTCAAATGCAGCTGAAAGTACTTCAAAGTTTGCTTCAGCTTTCGCGAAGTCTTTAAAGATACGAGCAGCAGCACCTGGGTGTTCACTAGAGAATGCAACTAGAGTAGGACCTTTGAATGAATCAGCAAGACATTCAAAATCAGTACCTTCTAGAGCACGTTTAGCTAGAGTGTTACGAACAACTCTTACTACAACGCCTGCTTCACGAGCTTGCTTACGCATTGCCGTCATAGCACCTAGTGTAACACCACGAGAGTCAGCAACTACTGCAGACAGAGCACTTTTGGCGACCTCATTGACTTCAGCAACGATTGCTTTTTTGTCTTCAAGTCTTAATGCCATTGGCATAACTCCTGGTTCACTCCGGA
>Ga0209292_1000573_pt1 | contig 47877 bp, 45 predicted proteins | sample GOMGulsemesocosm_2_FD_184634 | JGI IMG/M metagenome (GOLD analysis project Ga0209292, IMG submission 184634) | Methane-oxidizing microbial communities from mesocosms in the Gulf of Mexico - GOM9C Gulf of Mexico (SPAdes) (version 2) | ecosystem: Environmental > Aquatic > Marine > Cold seeps...
ATGAATTTATTACGGGGTTCCACCTCTAAAGTACAAAATTTTCAAGCCAGTATTGAAAAATTTATAGATTCTCCTGAGGCCTTAATTTCGACACTTCGGCAAGTTAATTTTTTATGAGAAAGCCGTGGGGTGAGGGGTATTTTTGTTGGTAAGGAAAAAACATTAAAAAGGGGGAGGGTGAAGTCAATAAGGTGGTGATTTTTCTATTGGAGTGGAAATGGGTCATTGCAAAACACCCCTCACCCAACCCTCTCCCCCGGGAGAGGGCTAATTCCCAGATAATTCCCTGTAAATTATCCTCTCCAAAAAGTAGGGGGTTGGGGTGAGGGGGTATTTTTCTTTGCATTATCAACAGATTAAGGGCGGTCTTAGTCAATTAGCACTGCGTAACATCAGCTACCAGCTATTTTCACTGATAAATTCAGATAAAGGTCGGCCTTGCGCCCAGTTTTCCAGTTCTAACATCGGTTTGCTATAAAACGCTTCCACATGGCCTATACATAAAATAGCAATCGCGTGACTGCCTTCGGGCATCTTCAATAATGTACCCAGTTTTTCTGGGTCAAATAAAGAAACCCAGCCCATGCCTAAACCTTCTGCGCGTGCGGCGAGCCACATATTTTGAATGGCACAGGCGGTCGAGGCAATATCCATTTCAGGTAGTGTCCGTCGCCCAAAAATATGTTGCTCTCTATGATTGGGTAAGGCGACCACTAAGAGTTCAGCACACTCTAAAATACCTTCGACTTTGAGTTTCATAAAATCCTCCTGTCGCTCACCAAGGGCGACCGCCGTGAGCTGTCTTTCTGCTTCAACCAGTTGATGAATTTGCTTGCGTCGTTTTATATCGGTAATGCGAATAAACCGCCACGGTTGCATCAGCCCCACACTGCCTGCTTGGTGGGCGGCTTGTAAGAGTTTAAACAGCGTGTCTTCATCAATGCTTTGATTGGTAAAGTGGCGCATATCCCGTCGCTCGGAGATGGCGCGATAAACTCCTGTGCGCTCTATATCACTAAACTTATGTTTATCCATAATAAAATACCCAGTTAATAAGGACGCTTGCTTCTATGAGTTCGACGCTTGCGCCATAGACATCACCTGTGACTCCTTGTAGGCGTTGCATAGCTAAAAAGCGTATAGCAAAGAAGGTTACTAAAGGGAGGAGCAGTAGCGTAATAGAGCTAAGCCATATTGAGAATACAAGGGTGCCAAGACTCATACTAATGAGCGTATTACGTGACAGATGTTTTAGCATTTCCGCCCCTAAGCCTTTATCGCTGACATAAGGGGTGCTGAGCATCAAGCATAAAATACTGGTGCGCCCTAATAAAGGAGCGATAAGCAGCGGTATGAAAGCCTGTCCTTGCTCTAATATTGCCGTTAAAGCACTCCATTTTAAAAGTAAAACCAGCAGTAATATTATGACGGCAATAGGGCCTGCCGCTGGGTCTTTCATAATAGCCAGTGTGCGTGCTTTATCGCCTAGACCGCCTGCCCAAGCATCACTGCAATCGGCTAGCCCATCTAAATGCAATCCGCCCGTTATAAGCACCCACAGGCTTAATAGCAGTGCTGCATTTAAGCTGGTATGGCTGGATGGCAATAAGCTTGCAAATAATGCCAGTAAACTGCCAATCAGCAAGCCGACCAGTGGATAAAATAAAACCGATTGCCCCCAGCGTTGCTCAGAATATTGAATGGGAATATTAAGCGGAATACGCGTTAAAAACTGTACAGCAAGTATTAAGGAAGCCTTCATTTTAGCGGTAATCAGTTATTTTAAAGGGCGACCTTCTGAGTCTTCATCCATACGTCTGGAATATAAAAGAATGCCTTCGACAAAAGGCCATAAATAGCCACCGCCCAGCGTGAATGCGGTAACAGTGGTTTGAATCATAGCCATTTTATAGAATCCTAAATACCAGCGATGTCCGCCAAAAAGTCCTGTTAAAGGGAAAAAAGCTAAAGCAATGGCAATGGCGCGTGATTTTACCGCTTCTTTAGGTTCTATATAGCGTCCAATAAGGGTGACTAAACTGGCAGTATTGCCTTCGGATTCAAATATAACGCGTGAATCAACGCGCGGCGCAACGGATTCGCTCCAATCATCAAAGTGAAAACCATAGAATTGTTCATCAAATTTAATGACCCCTGTTTGGGTGTTTTCGTCGTAACTTTTAATAATGCCTTGCATAGTGGGTCTTTTCCTTAGGTAATAAGTTTAATTTTACTATCTATTCATTTAGTTTGAGGATGTTTTTTATTTTCTATTGTTTTATACTTTGTATTCAGTTTTTAACAAGGTAGAGAGATAATAATGATAACAAAATCTTTAAAATGGGCAGGATTCATAGCAGTTTTAGCTTTTTCTAATTCGGCATTAGCCTATAAAGCAAAATATACCAGTGACGGCTGTAAGAAACCTCGATTTAATAATATGCTGCCTGTTGCCTATAATTCGGATACAAAAATAGAAGCAGAGCAGGGCGCTGAAATTTCTTTTACCGTCTCCAGCGATGCAGAGATTGGTAGTTTGAATGTTTCAGCGAAAAAGATTCCTTTGAAATATAAGTCAGAATTTAAAGGGTCTTATTATGAAGTGACCACGAATTTACCTGCCGCCTTAAATGGCAAGTATGCTCGTATCAGTGTGGATGTTAACGCTATGATGGGCTGTTTGGGTAAAGATGGTTGGTTAGTGAAAATAAAATAATAGCAGCGAATAAAAGCCTTTTCCCTTGGGAGGAGGCTTTTAGATTTATGCTTAATAACTGATGTTACGCAGAACAAGGAATAAGTAATACCTTCCTATTTTTAAGTCCTCTCCAAAGGGCATAGGTATCTACACGACTTTATTTCTAAAAATAAACTCATTATAAAGAGAGTTCCCATTCTTAATCAGACTTCCCAACTCTTTGTTTTTAGCTCCTTCTCCCTTGGGGAGAGGGCTGGGGTGAGGGGGCTTTTTTCTTTTATCTTCAACCGCTAAAGCCCATTCTTAATCGATTACCATTCTAAGCGCTTATTGTTTGTTCTTTATTTGGAACAATACAACACCCCTCACCCAACCCTCTCCCCCAGGAGAGGGCTTTAAAAGCACTGCGTAACATCAGTTAATAAGGGGTTTTATCCACGAGTACCGCCCAAGCCTGAAAAGGCGATAAGGCATTATCTAAGGGCAGGGATTGCATGGGGATATGCCGGTGTTCTGGTTTTTTAGCTATTTCTTGGTAAATAAAACTGTCATCAAATCCAACTGCGCTGGCTTGTTGCTGAGTGCAGGCAAAATAAACAGACTTTAATCGCGCCCAATAAATTGCACCTAAGCACATAGGGCAAGGTTCACAACTGCTATAAAGGATGCAGTCATTCAGTTGAAAGGATTGCAGTGTTTGGCAGGCTTGGCGAATAGCCATGACTTCAGCATGAGCGGTCGGGTCTAAATCCTGTGTCACTGTATTGCCGCTGCTAGCGATAATTTTATTATTTTGGCAAATAATCGCTCCGAAAGGCCCCCCTTGTTTATCTTGCACATTATCTAAAGCAAGTTCAACGGCTTGTGTTAAGAATCTCTGGTGCATGATTGTAATTTTAAAGGGTTATTGGCATCAATGCCTTGCATAAAAGGTTTTCGTCTATCTTGATTGGTAATTTGATACACTTTTCCCAGCCAATTATTAAACACCGCTTTTGCGGTATCCCGCCATGTATTATCCAGTTGAGAGAGAATACTTGCTTCAGGAAAAGTGGGCATCGTGCTTTGTGTGTGTAAGGCCTGTATCACCTGTTTAGCGTATTGATGAAAAATCGTTTGTACTTCAGGGCTAAAATAATGCTCAGGCAGTGGAGGATAGTGTTCTATTTCTTGACTGATATAACGTAACACTTCGCGTTTATACTCTTTAAGCAAGCTAATGGCATCGTATTCAGGGTGTCCTTGAAATAATACCGTACGAAAGCCATCAGGGCTAACCGCAAGGTGTACGCCAGCTTCTCCGCTAGTGACTAAAGGCTGAATACCTAACGCGACTAAATCTTGTTCAGCCAGTTGGTTGAAACGCGAATGAGGCACATCAAAACGGGTGTTAATTTCCGCGACTAAAGGGTGTTTACGCTCAACGATTTTATGTGAGTAAACGCCCCAGCATTTTTTTGGCAAGCGAGTGCGTTCTAAATGATAAAAATGCTGCACAAAAGCATGGGACGCGAGACAAGAACATAAGGTTGAAGTGACGTTTTCTTGCGCCCATTCAAACACTTTAGTGAGCGGTAGCCAGAAATCCTCATCTTGTAAATGTGCATGAGTGACGTTTGCCCCGCTAATAATTAAGGCATCCAGCCCATCCATTTGTAATTGCTCAAAGGTTTCATAGTATTGGTCGATATGCGCTTGAGCGGACTCACTACGAGCTAAACCCGTAATGGTGAATGGATGCACATGAAACTGGGCAATTTGATTGCACGCACCGACCAGTCGAAAAAATTGCCGTTCGGTGGCTTCAAGTGCGGCATCGGGCATCATATTAAGAAAACCAATATGCAGTTCACGTATATGTTGCTGTTCGGCGCGGTCTGCACGGAGTATATCTTCGCCTTCTTCTTGTAGGCGTAGAAAGGTGGGTAATTCAGTATGAGCAACTAAAGGCATATAGGTTTTAGCGAGTTTGTTGGTCTATTGCAGTGGCAATCAGTTGCATAAAGTCATCTGCATTATTGACTTTAGCGACTTCAGAAGCATCTAATGTATAGCCGTATTGGTCAGCAATGGCTTGATAACGAGGTAAACGAGAATTGAATAATTTGGGAAATACCCAGCTGACAAATTCATCAGGGACAATTTCATTACTGTCTTGATAGCCTTTTTCTTGCATGAAGTCTTTAAGCTGTTCATCCAAGAACGCTTCACGATAATAAAGGGGTTTAGGTACTGTTTTGGCGCGCTGAATAATGGTTTGATTCAGTTCATCTGCGGTTTTTATATAGATAATTAAACTGTGTTTGGCTAAGTGTTCCAAAACACCTGGGTTATCTAGTTCGCAAACGCTGCCGCCTGCATCGTTAATAAAATGTGTGTAGCCATAAATATTTTCGGCTTTATCGATAAAATCACTGACATCGTACATGGCCGAAATTTCGGCTTGATAATGCAGTGCTTGGCGGCGTTTGAATTCTTGTAAGCTTAATCCACCAAGCTCTGTATTACCTATTTTTCCTAGGAAACTTGAAACAGGTGCAAGATTATCCACGCTCATATTATTGCTAATATAAATAGAATCGGAAAGTAGCAAGTCTTTTAAAAAGGGAACATCCATTGCTTGGCGTTTAATATTATCTAAGATAGCTTCATCTAAATATTTTGTGCCAATGCGGTAATCACCAGAATAATGAAACCATTTATCTTTGGGGAGCTTATTGGATAAGGTCGTTTTTCCAGCGCCTGACATGGCGAGTAAAGTAATACTTTTGGCATTCCATTGTAAAAATTCCTGCGAGCTCATTCTCATATTATTGAATCCTAATCTTGAAAATCTTTAAGGGGTGTTTCGTCATTAGTGGGTTGATGGGTATCGGGGTCTGAATAACCAAAATCATCGGCTTCCACGCCGCCATAAGCTGCACTCCAGTCATCGGGGGCTTCAACCTCATCCATTTTAGAGCTATTCCAAGTCTCTTGTTCAAACTCGTCTATGTCGCCACTATAGTATTGAATTTCAATGGTGTTATCGCTTTCCTCTAGTGCAACTATTTTAAAAAGTGCATCATTTTCTCGATTTTTATACCATTGTCCGATTACAGGCTCAGTGATAGCTGTCATTAGCTGCTCCTTATTAAAAATGAATTAATTACGTCTAAGATAGTATGCCGTTAGGGGGGATATTGCAACTAGGGAAGGTAAAGTAAATGATTTTTAAATCTGAGTTAAGGCAGGGGTGCTAAAATTCATAGAATGATTGCAGTTCCCTCGAACCTTTAAAATATTGAATAAGATTAAACCTTCACACGACAAGCTTGCAACCCGCTTAACGCAAAGACTGATTAAGCTAAACCAAGGTGAAAAATTATCGCCTTTGGAATTAGCGAAAGAATTTGATGTTTCTTTGCGTACCATTCAACGCGACTTAAATGAACGGGTAGTGGGAATAGTTAAATGAGATCAAACAAAAGATGAGAATAATTGAGGAAATAACATTTATAAAAGGCATTTTAAACAAAAAAGGTAAAACCTCTGTGTGATATGAATATTAGGCCCTGTAGAGCTACTTTACCTATTTACGCACGAATCCTTACCTTGGCCGGATACACCGCTATCTTTTTATCTCATACACCAGAAATAACTATACCTCAAATAAGAAATTTAGGCATAGAGTGTAAGGACTGTAAGTTTTGGTAAAGGTTTGTTTGTTATCCTTACGTTTTGGCTTCATAAAACTTATTTTAAACTGAAATAAAAATAACCTGTTTATTTTAAACATAAAATTAATGTACCTCGCTAATTATTAGTTCGATTTGTCCCCATTTTTAGGCTAAAAACAAGTATAAATAGATCATTGATATATGTATGTGATTGATTTTGCATGTAGAAATATTCTGAGTAGTTACGGGAGTTATTGTTTAATATTCGAAGAGAAGATTTATTATTTGTTTTGGTTTAGCTTATCCTAAATTTAGGTTATATGTTGCATTACAATCTTTGATTTTAGGGTACTGAATTTTATGATGAATAGAGTATTATTACTTCCATTATTCACTTTTGTTATTGTTATGACTTCGGGTTATTTATCTTATTCTCATAACCAAGAAATTAATGATAAAGAGGCAAAAAAATATTTTAATATATCCGCAGGAAAATATTTTAAGGCCTATCAAGAGAGGATTAATTCCAATTTAGACGTTGGACAAGCAGTAAAATCTCTATTTAATTCAAATCAACTTGTTAGTCGTGAAGAATTTAGAGTGTTTACCTCAAATATTTTAAAAAACCATCAAGAAATTCAAACTATCAATTGGATAGTAGAGGTTGATAAACAACAACGTAATAAATTTGAAAGCAGGGCAAGAGAAGAAGGATTTACTGATTTTAATATTCATCAAGGTTTTTCCGCTAATAGACCTACTCCCTCTTTACATAAACCCCATTATTTTTCTATACACTATACCGAACCTTTTGATGAAAATAAGCAAGCACATGGGTTTGATGTTGAAAATACCCTCAGTTTATTACAAGTAATACCAGAAACGAAGTCTACACAAGAATATAGTGCGAGTGCTCCTTTGACTTTAGTTGAAGAAATAAATAAGCAAAAGGGTATTGTATTTTTTTTTCCCCTTTATAAAAAACAATCATTTATAGGGATTGTGCAGATTACCTTAAAGATGAGCAATGTTTTGAATAAAACCAAACAGTTGTTTGGCTTAGGAGAAGAACTATTTATTCAGGTAAATGATGTAAGCGAAGCAAAGAGTCAGCTTATTGCATCTGATGTTATTTCTATATTAAAAATAGATAGGGAGCATTTCTTTAAAGAAGTCATTTGGAATATTGGTGGGAGGAAATGGAAAGTAGATTTTTATCCTAACTCTGCTTTTATGAAATATTATATAGGCAAACAAATAGAGGTTTCAGTACAAACTTTTTGGGGAATGCTCATAGGCTTTATTTTGACCTTTTTGATGTATATTATTGCTAAACAATCAAATAAGGTTGAACAGAATAAAAATCTATTTGAATTAGCTCAAAAAAGAATATTTTTTCAAAAAGATATAATTGATAGGCATGCAATTGTTAGTATAACAGATGGTAAAGGTAATATATCTTACGTCAATGATAAATTTATAGAAATTAGTCAATATAGCTCTGACGAACTTATCGGAAAAAATCACCGAAAATTACAATCAGGTTTTCACCCAGAGTCCTTTTTTAAGGATATGTGGCATACGATTGAAAAGGGTATTGTATGGAAAGGACAAATTAGAAATAAAGCCAAAGATGGTTCTATTTATTGGGTTGAGTCAACTATTGCGCCTATATTGAATGAAAAGGGAAAGATTGAAGAATATTTCTCTATTCGAACGGATATAACTGCAAGCAAGAATCTTGAATTACAGCAATATGAAAAAGTCATAACTGAGAAGATGCTAACTAAAGTTTCTCAACAATTACAACAACCATTACCGTTAAAAAACTGTCTTGAAGATGTAATTAAGAGTTTATGTAAATTGGATAATTTAAAAATTCAGAAAAAAGTAGATGTTTTTTTAACTGGGAATAATACACTACATCTTTTTACTACACATGGAGAGTTTTCAGATGACTTTATATTTCAGGAGCAATGTACTCAAGCAAGTCAATATTTATATGAAGAAGTTCTTTCAAATGGGATATTAAAAATATCCGATGATTGTTTGATTGGTCATGAACATAAATCTGATGGTATGACGGCTCACGGACATTATATTATTCCCCTGAATTATGCAGATAAGGTAGTGGGCGTTTTATGTTTGTATACAGAACCCTATCCAGATCAAAGCCCTGAACTATTACAGATGTTAAACAATATAGGTCTCATGATTGGATTAGCAATAGTCAACAAGAAAGCCCAAGAGGCTTTAATTAAAGAAAAAGCTATAGCAGACCAAGCAAATAAAGCAAAATCTGAATTTCTGTCTTCGATGAGTCATGAACTTAAAACACCTCTTAATGCGATTATAGGCTTCTCTCAATTGCTCGAAGATGATGAAGATGAGCCTTTATCAGAAGATCAGAGAGATAGTGTTAAACATATATTTTCAAGCGGGCATCATTTACTTGACCTTATTAATGAAATACTAGAATTATCTGTTATTGAAGCAGGTAAAGTAGTCATTTCTATTAATTCTTTATGTATATGGGAATTTGTCAATGAATCATTATCATTATTGATGCCTTTAGCAAATAAAGACAATATTGAAATGTACTGTTTATCTAATAGAGAGATTTGGGTCTATGCTGATGGTATCAAGTTAAAACAAATAATTTTAAACTTAATAAGTAATGCTATTAAATATAACCGTGAAGCAGGTAGCATCAATATTGATTGGCAACAAAAAGATAAGATGGTTAGAGTAAATATTACTGATACTGGTATTGGCGTATCCAAAGAAAATCAACTTAAAATATTTGAATCTTTTAATAGATTAGGACTAGAAAATTCTAATATTGAAGGAACAGGAATTGGTCTTATGATTGTAAAAGACCTTGTCGAACTGATGGGAGGAAAAATAGGTTTTGAAAGTATTGAAGGGAAAGGTAGTACTTTTTGGTTTGAATTACCAGTATCAGAGGAAGTAGACAGTTAAATAAGACTGTATTAAACTTTATTGTATCAATTCGTTAGTAAAAACTATGCACTTTAGTGCAAGACTTTTAGTATACTCTCATTCATGAGGTCTTATAGAAAGTCATCACATACAATCCATGATTTAAAAGTTCATTTGATATGGGTTACAAAATATCGATATTCTGTTTTAACACAGGAGGTTGGTGTACGAGCGAGGGATATTCTCCGTCAAATTTGTGATCAAAAAGATATTAAAATTATAAAAGGGGCGGTGAGTAAAGATCACGTGCATTTGTACATATCTTACCCTCCAAAATATTCAGTAAGTGATATGGTCAAGTGGTTTAAAGGTGGAATGACTTTAGTCCTGATTTACACTGACGTTCAGTCGCTAGTCAAACTATGCATCTTTTAGTGCATAGTTTTTTGATTTCTTATTATTAATCTCCAATATTGTGATTGCAAATAAAAGAACAGATACTTTACTCCCCATTTTAGTAATTGCCACTGTCTATGCTTTGTTAGGTATTGCTGGGCTAACATTGGCATTGCCATTGAATTATGCAACATTAGTTTTCCCATCTTCTGGAGTTGCTAGTGTTGCAGTGCTTTATTTTGGTGTTCGAATACTACCTGGTATATGGATTGGCTCATTTATTGTTAATCTATGTGTATCAATTAATCATACTCATAGCATTAATTTAGACGCTTTCTTTATTGCTATGAGTATTGGAATAGGTGCCTGTATTCAAGCATGGGCATCATATTATCTTGTAAACCAAATAGGTCGAGTAAATTGGCGTCAGCTGACGAGTGCTATAGATATTTTTCTATTCTTATTTTTATCTGGTCCTATTGCTTGCTTCATTTCGGCCTCATGGGCTAACATGACCTTGCTCCTTTTTAATCGCATACCAAATGTTGAGTTTATGACTCACTGGGTTAATTGGTGGCTTGGTGATGTTATTGGCGTTATATTATTTGCACCTTTATTTTTAGGTGTTTTGTTACGAAGAGAACCTTTATGGAAAACTAGACAGAAAACTATTGTAATCCCTATTCTGGTGATGACGATGGTCATCGTATGTATGGTTATTCAATTTTTATACGGTAATCGTATACCAGACGATTACCGTTTACTTATTGAAGAAATGCTTTTTTTAAGTATTATACTTATAGGTTTATTTCAGGGTGTATTACTTGTTATTACAGGGATTTATAATAATGCTTCTATTAAATTAGAGCAGCAAAATATTGAGTTAAAAAAAAGTGAAGAACGCTGGCGATTTGCTTTAGAAGGTTCTGGTGACGCTGTTTGGGAGTATTCTTGCAAGACTGGAAAATATACAGTTTCTAGGCGTATGCTGGAATTATTGGGACTTTCTGTAAAAGATCAAGATAGTAAAGAATTCCAATTCAATAACTGGAGAGAAAGATTACACCCAGAAGACTCAAGTCAGACTATTTTGGCTTTTCAAGCTATTCAAGAAAATAAAAGCACCCCCTATATCATAGAACACAGATTGCGTTGTAAAGATGGAAGTTACAAATGGTTTCTTACCAGAGGGATAGTGGTAAACTGCGATAGTCATGATAAGCCAATTCGTATGTTAGGTACCTCTGCAGATATTACAAGAATTAAAACTATTGAGTATGACCTTCAGCGTGTGGCTCATGAGGCAAAGAAAATGCTGTCTGAGCAACATCAATTTATGGCGATGTTGAATCATGAAGTTAAAACACCCTTGTCTGTTATTAAAATGACAGTAGGAATTAAGGACATGTCACCAAATCGTATACTACGTGTCCAACAAGCCGTTAATGATTTAGAAGCTATTATTGATCGCTGCCTTCAAGTAGATCAATTTGAGCAAAAACTTTTTGTTCCAAAATTAGAAACTTGTCAAATTAATGATCTAATACATGAGCAAATGGATTTAATTTCAATACCTAGCCGAGTTAGTATTCAGCTAGCAAACTTGCCCGAAGTACAGACTGATACACAACTGTTGCAAATAGCTATTAATAATATGATTAGTAATGCTCTTAAATATTCAGATCCTCATAGCTTAATAAAACTTTCTACTCAGGTAAATGAACATAGTATTCTAATAAGCATCTCTAATAAAGCAGGATTTTTTGGAGTACCTGACCTAGATTATGTATTTAAAAAATATTATCGTCACCCTAAGTCTCATAGTGTAAGTGGTACTGGATTAGGGCTTTATTTGATAAAAAATATAGCTGAGATTCTTGATGGTAAGGTTAGTTATTTTTACGAAAAAAATATAGTGAGATTTGACCTATGTATTCCTCTCTAAATATTATTGTAGTAGAAGACAATATTGCTTTACTTGATACGATTGTAGATGCTTTAAATAGCATGGGTCATATGACTAAAGGGGTAACTTGTGCAGAAAGTTTTGATGAATATAGTGATTTTTTATTTGATTTATTGATAGTTGATCTCAATTTACCCGGAGAAGATGGTATTAGCCTTACTAAAAGAGTCCGTACTGTTCAAGTGAATGTTGGTATTATTATGTTAACTGCACGTAGTCAGCTATCAGATAAATTGAATGGTTATGAAAATGGGGCTGATATTTACTTGAGTAAACCCACATCTATAGAAGTGTTAGGTGCTGCAATTCAGGCTCTTGCAAAGCGTATAAAAAAAACTACTATATCAAACAGTTATATCTTGGATACTACTGCACGAACATTGACAGGTCCTAGGGGCAGCATCCAAATGACTGCTGATGAAAGGTCTATATTGCTTGCGTTATCTCGTGCTTTAAAGCAACGGCTTGAGTATTGGCAGTTAATGGAGTTATTTAATTCGGCAGGGTTAAAAATAACTAAAAATGCTTTAGAGGTTAAAGTTTCGCGTTTACGAAAGAAAATTATTGAAACAGGGGCCTCTGAGTCTATTAACGTAGTTCGGGGGGTTGGTTATCAGTTATGCATACCTATAATGATAGTATAGAAATTACAAGGGGTTGAAATTTAATGCAACGAAAACTTATAATAGCATACGCCATGTTCGACTTAATTAAAAATTAACACATTGATAAATAAGGTAACTTTTATTTTTATTTCTAATCTTCTAGAAAAATTGAAGAGGAAATTACCAAAAAATCACCATTACTTTTGTATTAAAAAGGGGTGGGGTTGAAGCCCAGGGCAACCGCATCTAAATTTAAATCTATTTATGGTATGGAATAATATTTAACCTATTGCTAATTCATTGTATTGACACATGACTTGCTCCGTATAGCCTATATTCATAGCCGCCATACGCCTTTTTCGAGCTAACCCAATTTTTCTTGTTTTATCATGCTTTAAAATATTGAGAGCAATCTTTCTAACCGTCGATAAATTTTCAGGAGCATGATCTTTACGAATAACACATTTATCTTCGTTAAAGGCCACATCTAAACACCAGTGTTACCCCGACCTTTACCAATCTCAACGGTATAACGGTAAGGGTTTTCACGAATATCCGTCAGATCTGAAAAGACTTTTTTAATTTCAGTATACAACAGCTTATGATTGTTTTGACCGCTAAAAGATAATCGGCTTTCTTGTCTATTATTTTTTCTGCAATGGATTTTTGGTACCCCATCGCATCAATTGTAACCACGCTGTCTTCAATGAAAAGTACCTTGTCTGCCATAATGTAATATTAACTATTGATTTATCATTGTTTAATATTTTACCTATAACATAAATTCTTCTCTAATTTAGATGCGTTTGCCCTGGCAAACAAGGTCGCCAGCATTTAGAGCAGGTAGATTTTTCTAAACTTGCCGCGTCTACGCAGGGATATAGCGGTGCAGATATAGAAACCGTGGTGAAGGAAAGTATTGAAGCAGGTTTTGTTGATAATAAGCAGGTATTGCAAACGCACGATTATTTAGAGGGGATTGCAGGTATTACGTCTATTTCTGAAATGCTGCCTAAGCAAGTGAAAATATACCGTGAGAAACAAAAAGAGATGAAAATAAAAATGGCGAGTAAAGTGTAGTAAGTGCGTAGGCTAGTCAAGGAACAGGCAAACCAACATTAAATGTGATTTTTTGTGGGAGTGACTTTTTAGTCACGACGTGGCTGAAGCCATTCCCACATAGATGATAAAATAAAGCTTATGACGAAAAAAAGTAAGATTTTAGGCTGGTTGGTGATTGGTTTTTTTAAGTTGCTGTTGAAATACCCGTGGATGTGGCTTATCCCCTGTTTATTAGGGGCTGGGTTTTATGCGTATGAAGTAAAAATCGCCCGTCCTGCACAGATTTATAAAGGCGTGCCTAGCAGTGATGGGTTTAAATCGTGGTATCGAGTGTTTCGTAATGCTGATTTTATGCTGGGTTATTCCGATGTGCGCGGCAATCCTTTGTGGGTCAGTTATGCCTTAGCACCTGTTGAGAAGGGGGCAAAACGATATAAACGTCCCAGTTCTTTTAAAGTAGATTGGCGCAGTGCGAATAAAGTGAGCCATCAGGATTATACGCGCAGTGGTTATGATAGAGGGCATTTAGCCCCGAACTATGCGATTTCTACATTGTATGGACGGCAGGCGCAGTTAGATACCTTTTTAATGAGTAATATTACGCCGCAAAAACCGAAATTAAATCGTAAATTATGGCAGCGATTGGAAGAGGTTGGGGTCAAGCATTTTACCCAGCTATCAGGTAAACTTTGGGTGATAACAGGTCCTGTGTTTGATGAGGATGTGCAACGCTTAGACAGTGCTTGGCGCGTGGAAATTCCAGATGCATTTTATAAAATTTATGTTTTGCAAAGGAAATCAAAATCACCGCAAACCTTAGCTTTTTTAATGCCACAAAACGTGCGCGGTAATGAATCTCTAAGTCGTTATGTGGTGAGTATTGATAAAATTGAAGCGTTAACGGGCTTGGATTTTTTCAGTGAATTGGACGATGGAATAGAAGCTAAAGTAGAAGCGCGTACAGTGTCGAGCGTGTGGAATTTACAAAAAGTGGCTAATTTACGCGGTCGATATTAATTAAGGGGAAGCGGAATGGGTTCTATGTGGGAAAATATGCTAATGGCGTTGATGGTTTTGGGTATTCTATTTTGGATGGGCCCAGGCATCAAAGCCTCAGTACAGCGCAGTAAAGAAGCAACACCTGACTGGATGGGGTTTTTATTACCCATAGCAGGCGTTATTTTATTTGTAATTTTTTTAATTGAAATGGTTTGATATGACAGAATTTATAGAAGATTTTGAAGAAGAAACATGGGCAATACGCCCTAATAAATCACAGCTGAAACGAGATATTTCTGAAGTCAGTGACTTATGTGAAGAAATAACGCATCTAACCGCGACACAAATTGAAAAATTAGAGTTACCTGATGTTCTAGTGGTTGCTATTGAAGAAGCGGCAAAAATGCCTGTTCGGGGGGCGCGTAAACGTCAATTAAAATATATTACTTCACTGATGCGCAGTCTGGATATGGAACCAATTCAAGCCGCATTAGATAAAATGAAAACGAAAAGTGCGCACGCGGCGCGTGAATTGCATCAATCAGAAAATTGGCGTGACCGTTTATTATCCGATGATACACAGGCGTTAACGGATTTATTGAATAAATTTACCGATGTCGATGTGCAGCAAGTGCGCCAACTGATTCGTAATGCAAAAAAAGAACAGACTTTAAATAAGCCGCCTAAATCCTCGCGTTTATTATTCCGTTATTTAAGGGGCGTGATTGAAGGCAGCTCAGATGTAGTGGAAGATTTAGAACAGGATTATTAAGGTAAAATTTATGCAAATGCTTGGATTGGTTATTTTTATGTTGTTTGTTTCCTATCCTTTGCAGGCGGAAGAAGTCGCGGCAAAGAATGGTTATCAGATAATTAATAAGCGATTTTCTCAAATTGATGAAATCAATCAATCCATTGCAGAAACAGAAGATGAAAAGGCGCTTAAGAAATTAATTCAAGAAAAGAATCAGTCCTTTAAAGATTTGTTGGATGTTATTCGTAATTCGTTTATTGAATACAACACCCAAGGGAAGAATAATAATAAGTTAGAATTTCTATACTCTAAAATAAGTATTAACCGCTCTCATGGAAATCATGCCGCGGTACAGCGCGATCAATATTTAGTGGCTGCTTACCTGCTAAAATTGGAAAAAGAGCGTTTTATCCAGTATTTATTATTAGTGAGCCGCGAGCATCAATCTAAGGAATCGCTGCTTGAAAAAGCGAATCAGCAGTTTAATTTATTGCACGAAAAAATACAGCAAACGGCCATCCCACCTAAAGGGGAAGGGGGAATTTATGAAGCGGCTTTTAAAAACTATAAACAATTAGGGCGGCATTACGCGCTGTATTTAAGTTTTATTGAATATGTGCTGGAAAATCCACAAGAGATTGTGACTACTAGCCTGTTTCATAAAATGTCACTGACTTCGTTGATTGCTTATTATAACGGCCTTGAATCGCTGCAAGAGTTGAATTATTTTCTTTCACCTTTGCGTATTGATATGGGAGGGCTGATTGTTTCCTGCGTTATTTTTTTATTAACCCTCACCTTATTTCCGTTTGTTTTTCGTTTTAGCCAGTGCTTGATTGAGCGGTTTATTCTCAATGATGGAAAAATTGATGATATTGAAGTGGTGTTTCTCAGTGTGCATAAGCCATTACTGTATTTTGTCTTCTTATTTGGTATAGACCTTGGTTTTAATGCCCTGCTGTATAAAACCAACTATCAAGATGTGATTAGTTACCTGATTTATATTATGTACAGCAGCTTATTTATTTGGTTAATTTTTAATTTAATTGATAGCGTAAGCACAGTACAAATTACACAAGCGGATAAACGTAACAAAGAATACAGCAAAGAATTAGCCTTGTTGGCGGTTAAGGTGATTAAGGCACTGGCTGTGTTATTGGCTTTAACTCTGATACTCAACCATTTTGGTGTGAATATCACTGCGATTGTATCCACATTAGGAATCGGGGGTTTAGCCTTCGCCATGGCGGCTAAAGACAGCTTATCCAATTTCTTTGGTGGGCTGAATATTATGATTGATCGTATTTTTAAAATGGGCGATTGGATTCAAGTGGGGGATGTTGAGGGGACTGTGGTAGAAATTGGCTTGCGTAGTACCACGATACGCACCTTTGAAAATGCCTTAATTACCATGCCCAATGCGATTGTTTCAACAGCCAGTGTTTTAAACTGGAATCGTCGTTCGGTCGGTCGACGCATTAAAATGCACATCGGCGTGACCTATGAAAGTAATATGCAGGATATACGTCAGGCGTTGGATGAGATTAAGCAGATGTTAGCGGAACATCCGCAGATAGCCAGCCCCAAAGAACGTCATGCACCGCATAAAATGAAACATCGCTATTTATCACAAGCCGATTCACAAGGGATTAAAGCAAACCAGCTGGTTTTTTTAGACCGTTATAATGACTTTTCCATTGATATACTGATTTATTGCTTTTCAAAAACAGTTCAGTGGGCAGATTGGTTGGCGGTGAAAGAAGATGTGCTGTTTAAAATTGCGGATATTTTAGCGAAGAATAATTTAGAATTTGCGTATCCGACCAATGTACAAATTAATAGGCAAGAATCTTCAGGAGTTTAGAGCAGGTAAGCTGGGAGGTAGAATTTGTAGGAGAGGCTTTAGCCTCGATTCTGTATTATATTTCTTATCGAGGCTAAAGCCTCTCCCACTATAGCCTCTCACACATTTAAAATTACAACCTATTTCATCTAATGATAAAAAGAAAACCCCATAGTCAAAATCTTAGAAAAGGTCGCCATTCACAAAATAACCAAAGCTATTTAGTTACTACTGTGACTTACCAGAGACAACCCATATTTTTTGATATTCAACTAGGGCGTATTGTGGTTAATGCCATGCGCCAAAGACATGAAGAGGGTTTGGTCAACAGCCTTGCTTTTGTGATTATGCCTGACCATATGCATTGGCTTTTTACTTTACAAAATGACTGCACCTTAGCAAAAATCATGCAATTGGTTAAAGGCAGTTCTTCTTATCAAATTCAAAAATTACAGCGTGAACAAGGTATCAACTTTGCCCCTAAACAACCACTATGGCAAGAAGCCTATCATGATCATGCTTTAAGAAAAGAAGAAGAGCTTCAACAGGTAGCACGTTATATAGTGGCTAATCCTTTACGTGCGGGAATAGTGAAAAAGGTAGGGGATTATCCTTTATGGGATGCTGTTTGGCTTTAGTAGGAGAGGCTTTAGCCTCTCCTACGGAAGGGCATTAAGAGAGAGCTTTTAAGGGACTAAAATACCGCGAATCATAAAATAAAGCATAGCCGCTAGAAGCCCAGAAAGAGGGACGGTAATCACCCAAGCAGCGGCAATTTTATACATATGTGAACGTTGGACTAATTCTTCGTTATAAGCTTTTCTCAGTGTTTTACGTTCTTTCTTAGTAAATTCTGTTTCACTGTTTTTGGCTTGCTCTTTCAATTCTTTGAGCATAATGGATTTTGTGGGAATATCCGCACTTAGGAATTGTTCTAAAAAGATATTCGTGGTTTCAGGGTCTAAATGGTCGTGCTGTTCACGAATACTTTCGATGCGCTTAGCTTCATTATTTTTTAGGTATTCACGTAAGAAACCTACCCCAAAAATAGCTCCAACCGCAATATGGGTTGAACTCACTGGCAAGCCTAATTGGCTGGCAATAATAACGGTAATCGCTGCGGCCATCGACACACAGAAAGCGCGCATTTTATCTAATTCTGTAATTTCCGTACCCACAGTACGAATCAATTTAGCACCATAAAGTGCTAAACCTAAAGAAAGACCTATCGCTCCAATCATCATCACCCAAATAGGAATAGCGGCTTTTTTAGCAATACCACCATGAGTAATGGCATCGTTAATGGCGGCTAAAGGCCCTACTGCATTGGCGACATCATTGGCACCATGAGCAAAACTTAAAAAAGCCGCCGCACAGATTAAAGGAATGGTAAATAAAGCATTAACACTGTTTTTTGAGTTATCCAGTTTAGCGGCTGCTTTTTTAATAAAAGGACTGACGGCTAAGTACATAACAATAGCAATGGCGATGCCAATAGAACCTGCCGTTAAGAAATCCACTTTCCAGATTTTCTTTAGCCCTTTTAGAATAAGGTAGGTTGAAAAAGCCCAAGCCATGATACCGATTAAAAACGGCACCATTTTATTAGCAGCTTGTAGCATATCTTCACGATAGGTAATGGTGCGCTTGATAATATAAAGGAAGATGGCGGCAATAATCCCACCTAAAAGAGGAGAGATAACCCAGCTTGCCGCAATCTTGCCAAACACAGTCCAATTTGCAATACCAAAACCGCCTGCCGCAATCCCTGCGCCTAAAACACCCCCGACAATTGAATGCGTGGTAGAAACAGGTGCGCCAAAAAAAGTCGCTGCATTAAGCCAAATAGCCGCCGCTAATAACGCTGCTAACATTAACCATATAAAGGTATCGGAATCATTAATTAATGATGGATCGATAATACCCTTTTTAATGGTACTGACCACTTCGCCACCCGCCACTAAAGCCCCTGCAGATTCAAAAATCATGGCGATAAAAATTGCGCCCATCAATGTCAGTGCTTTAGAACCCACCGCAGGCCCGACATTATTAGCGACATCATTCGCCCCAATATTCAGAGCCATATAACCGCCAATCACGGCAGAAATAATTAAAAAGGTATGATTCGCGGTGATGGCAACAGGTATATCGCTTACAAAATACACAATAGCGATAAGAAAGAGCAGGGCTCCTCCCAGTTTAAAGGCTTCAGTTCGTATAGAACTGTCAGTTTTAGCGGGTAGGTTCATAGGCTGTATTCCAAATATAAGCAGATAATTTAGTAAGACGACGTCTCAGAATGAGAGGTAAATATTACATTATGACTGGGTAATGTGACAGCTCTATGACAGGAAATAGATAAGTTTTTTTAAAATAATGATTTGCTCTTATTTTTGAAAGCTATTTGAATATTGTCATAAGCTTGTCATATTTACTTTTTATACTTCAATTTCATTTTATATAACCACTGGAAATCAGAATGAAACGTGTTTTACCACTCATTATGGGAATTATGGCAGCTACTTCGGGGTCTGCGCTTGCAGGCGAGCAAATAAAAATTGTTGGTTCTTCAACGGTTTACCCTTTTTCAAGCTCCGTTGCGGAAGAGTTTGGTGCAACAACAGATTATCCAACACCCGTGGTCGAATCGACTGGTTCAGGTGGTGGCATGAAGCTTTTTTGTAAAGGGAATGATATGAACAGCCCTGATATTACTAATGCTTCTCGTCGTATGAAAGTGAAAGAATTTAAGTTATGTGCAAAAAATGGTGTTACTGATATTACCGAAGCGGTTATCGGTTTTGATGGGATTGCTATTGCACAAAACAAAAAGAATGTGCCCTTAATATTAACGAAAAAACATTTATTATTAGCGGTTGCAGAGCAAGTACCTGCTAAAGACGGTTCTGGCTTAATTAAAAATCAGTACAAAACATGGAATCAAATTGATTCAAGTTTACCGAATAGAGATATTGTGATTTACGGGCCACCGACAAGCTCAGGTACACGTGATGCTTTCGAAGATATGATTATGAAAGGTCAGACTAAGAAAATGCCTGTGTACACTTCTTTATATAAAGCCGATAAGGTCAAAAATAAAGGCTATAAAAAATACCATAAGATTAGACAAGATGGTGTGTATGTTCCTTCGGGCGAAAACGATAACTTAATCGTGCAAAAATTGGATAAAAATCCTGCGGCGATTGGTATTTTTGGTTACAGTTTTTTAATGGAAAACGATGATAAAGTTAGTGCGGCAACGATTGATGGCGTTATTCCAACTCCCGAAACAATTTCTAGTGGCAAGTATCCTATTTCTCGTTCTTTATTCTTTTATATTAAAAACTCGCACCGTGCGGCCGTACCCTCTATAGATAAATACGTGGGTTTATTTATGAAAGAAGACATGATTGGCGCAGATGGAATTTTAGGTGAAATTGGCCTGATTGCTTTACCTGATGCACGACGTGCAGCGATTAGAACCAGTGTTAATCAGCATACAAAATTAACCTTAGAAGATTTAGCTAAAAAGTAAGTCTATACCCAAACGAAATCAAGTTGCTATTATTAGCACGTCATTCCTGCAGGCTTTTAGCAGGAATCTATACCTTGTAATACATGGATTCCCGATAAAAAAATCGGGAATGACAGAACCTGCATCTTCACGTCGTTTAAGTCTATATTAGCACTCTTTACTAAGACAGAGTAACTGAAGAAGATTCAATAGCTGTGGCTATTGAATCTTTTTCTGCGTAATACATAGGAGTATTTGTTGAAAACTTTTGAGCTAAAAAAACGGAACCATGCATTAAAAGAACAAGTGATTCACTTGTTATTAATGAGTGCAGCCACCGTTTCTGTTTTAACCACTTTTGGCGTACTTTTTTCGATTCTTTTTGAAGCGATTGAATTTTTCCAGATGCGCAGTTTTTGGTATTTTATAACAGGAAGCGAATGGTCACCGGGTGTCGAGGATAGCAAATTTGGGGCACTGCCTATTTTTGCGGGTACTTTTATGATTACCGGTATTGCCATGTTGGTTGCATTTCCCATTGGTTTGGGCAGTGCTGTTTTTTTAAGTGAATACGCCTCGCCTTTTTGGCGCAATAAACTGAAACCTCTGTTAGAGATTTTGGCAGGGATTCCAACCGTGGTGTATGGCTTTTTTGCCGCGATAACTGTTGCGCCAGCCATTGTTAAATTCTTTGCCGCCTTAGGCATTGAAGCCTCATTTAACAGTGCTTTGGCCAGTGGAATTGTGATGGGGATTATGATTATTCCTATTATTTCTTCTTTGAGTGATGATGTGATTCGCGCGGTTCCTGATTCGCAGCGTAAAGCCTCTTTAGGTTTAGGCATGACTGAAGGAGAAACCATTTTTAATATTGTGCTGCCTTCTGCTCTACCGGGAATTATCTCAGCCGCGATTTTAGGTTTATCAAAAGCCCTCGGTGAAACCATGATTGTGGTGATGGCGGCAGGGTTACGACCTAATATGACTTGGAATCTTCTGGAAGATATGACCACGGTGACGGTTAGAATTGTGGATGCACTGGTGGGCGATAATGAATTTAATTCTCCAGATACCTTATCAGCCTTTGCTCTAGGATTGGTTTTGTTTTTTGTGACCTTAGTTTTAAATATTATCTCTCTTCGTTTAATTCGTAAGTTCAAAGAAAAATATAAAGTGAATACGCTATGAAACAGACAAATAATTATTCTTTTGATTTATTGCAAAAACAGAAATTTCAAGAGGAACTTTTAGCTAAACGCCATTTTAAAGCGAAAGCATTTAAACTGTTTACGGTGACATCCATTGTTTTTTCAGTGTGTTTTTTATTGTTCTTTTTGGGTGATATGGTTTACAAAGGCTTGCCTGCTTTTAAGCAAGCGTATATTCAAGTTGATGTAAGCTATAACGATAAAAGTCTTAATTCAACACGGCAAGCGATTGATAGAAAATATCGACGCATTGTGAGTAGGGCTTGGTTACGAGGAATCCCTAAGCAAGTCAAAGAAAATCCTAAATTGATGAACAGTACCCAAAAAAAATGGGTGCTCTTAAATCATCAAGTCGACCAATATCTCAAAGGCCATTATCATAAAGTAAAGGTCAAAGATTTGAATTTGGTTAAAAAAATGCAGGCCGCAGGACAAATAGAACTGCAATTTAATAGAATATTTTTTACCCACGGCGATTCAAAGATTCCAGAAAATTCTGGGTTTAAGTCGGCGATTGTCGGTTCTATTTTAACGCTGATCGTTATGATCTCCGTTGCCTTTCCATTGGGCGTAATGACTGCTGTGTATTTAGAAGAGTTTGCCGCGGATAACTATTGGACACGGTTAATCGAGGTTAATATTAATAATCTTGCCGCTATTCCTTCCATTCTTTTTGGATTATTAGGTTTGGCGGTGTTTATTACGCTGTTTGGGATGCCACGTAGTTCTCCTTTAGTGGGCGGTTTGACCTTAGCTTTAATGACTTTACCGATTATTATTGTCAGTTCTCGTGCGGCATTAAGAAGTGTGCCTGATAGCATTCGTCAAGCGGGTTATGGCTTAGGATTAACTAAGGTTAATGTGGTGCAAGACCATGTATTGCCATTGGCTTTCCCAGGGATTATGACGGGAACTATTATTGGTTTAGCACAAGCGATGGGCGAGACCGCTCCGCTGATTATTATTGGAATGATTGCCTTTATTCCAGATACTCCAACGTCTGTTTTTGAAGCAGCGACAGTGATGCCAGCGCAATTATTTACCTGGGCGGGTATGCCTGAACGAGCGTATATAGAACGTACCGCGGCGGGTATTATGGTATTGATTTCTGTATTGATTTCACTCAATGCATTTGCAATTTATTTAAGAAAGAAATTTGAGGTTAAGTGGTAAATGACTAATACAGAAAATACAAAAGTGTCCGTTCAAGAGCTAAATTTACATTACGGTGATAATCATGCCTTGCATGGTATTACTATGGAAATTGAAACCAATAAAATTACCGCGTTAATCGGGCCTTCGGGCTGTGGTAAATCCACTTTCTTACGTTGTTTAAATCGCATGAATGATTTAACCAGTAATGTGAGTATTACAGGTAAGGTTATCATTGATGATAAAAACATCTACGATAATGATGTGGATGAAGTCGCCGTGCGTAAGCGAGTGGGTATGGTATTCCAGCAGCCGAATCCTTTTCCTAAATCCATTTATGACAATATTGCGTATGCGGCCTTAAAGCATGGAGTGGTCAAAAAAGGCTCTGAGTGTGATGAATTGGTGGAAAAATCGCTGCGCCAAGCAGGACTTTGGGAAGAAGTGAAAGATAAATTAACCTCTCCGGGTACTTCGTTATCGGGAGGGCAGCAGCAGCGTTTATGTATTGCCCGAACCATTGCCATTCAACCCGATATTATTTTAATGGATGAGCCAACCTCTGCTTTAGATCCTATCTCTACAGAAAAGATTGAAGCCTTAATGTTGGAATTGAAAAAAGAATACACCATTATTATCGTAACCCATAATATGCAGCAAGCGGGTCGAGTCGCCGATATGACCGCCTTTTTTCACATGGGTGATTTAATTGAATATGCGACCACAGAAACTATTTTTATTAATCCAGTTCAGAAAAAAACCGAAGACTATATTACAGGGAGGTTTGGGTAATGCTAGCCATAGAAATTGAAAAATTAAACAACATACAGCAGAATATGGTGGCTCTAGGCGCGCATGTGCTGGCAGTGAATGAGGCGATGCTCAGTACCTTAGAAGCAAGAGATATTGCCTCGATTAAGAACATTGAGTTGTATTCCAAGGCAGAATGGCGCGAAAAAATAGCAGACATTGATAATCAAATTATTAATGTTTGTGCTTTATATTCGCCTGAAGCAAAAGATTTAAGGCAGATGATTGCATTTTTAAAAATAACCAATGAATTAGACCGTATAGAAAATAGCTGTCGTTCTTTTATTCGGGACTTGCCAGCGGTTTTAGCGGGAGAAATGGATCAGGATAGTATTTTAGAGTATGCCATTCCTTTACAGAAAACCTGTGTAAAAGCGGTTAAGAATGCAGTAGCTCTTCTGGAAGAAGAAGATAAAGAAGAAGTGAATAATCTTTATAAATCGGTAGTGATCGAAGAAGATAAAAACGATGCGCTGTATAAAATGATTGAAAAAAGCTTATTGCATGAATTAAATGAAAATATTCATTTATCGCGCGAATACCAAGGCGTGATGTCGGCTTTACGGCGCTTAGAGAAAATTGCAGATCGAGCCTTAAGTTTAGCCTTATTAATGCATTATGCAAAAATAGGTGGAGCAATAAATAAACCTAAAGTAGAGGGACTTTAGCTCGCAGTTTATAGGGATAATACAAGCGGAGCTTGAAGCACACGCATTCCCAACGAGCCGTTGGGAACGAGCAAACTCTTAACGTGTTTTTAGCTCCCTCTCCTGTGGGAGAGGGTTGGGGTGAGGGGTGTTAAGGGCGTTTAAATATTTTGACTGGCTAAATACTCATCGTATGGACCTTTAAAGTCAACAATACCTTGAGGCGTGATTTCTAAAATACGTGTGGCTAATGAAGAAACAAACTCTCTATCATGGCTGACAAACAACAAAGTACCAGGATAATTTTCTAAGGCCAAGTTTAAAGACTCAATCGATTCCATATCTAAGTGATTGGTTGGCTCATCCATTAACATAATATTATTACGTTGTAGCATTAGCTTACCAAAAATCATCCGACCTTTTTCCCCACCTGATAACACTTTTGCTTTTTTAGCAATATCATCTTGAGAAAATAGTAAGCGTCCTAATATTCCGCGTACCGCTTGGTCATCATCACTGGGTTTACGCCATTGAGACATCCAGTCGGTTAATAGATAGTCATTTTCAAATTCATGCGCATGATCTTGAGCGCAATAACCGACATCCGAGTTTTCAGACCATTTTATAGTCCCTGCGCTGGGCTTTAACTCATCCGCTAAACATTTCATTAAGCTTGTTTTACCTACGCCATTTTGTCCAATGATAGCAATACGTTCACCGACTTCAACCACTAAATTGAAGTCTTTAAATAATGCTTTTTCATCATCGTAGGCTTTACTCAATCCTTCCACTTCTAAAGCTAAACGGTGTAATTTTTTAGTTTGCTCAAAACCAATAAAAGGATTTTGACGGCTGGAAGGCTTAATTTCTGCTAAATCAATTTTATCTAGGCGTTTTGCACGCGAAGTGGCCTGTTTTGATTTTGAGGCATTGGCTGAGAAACGACTAACAAAGGCTTTTAGCTCATTAATCTCGGTTTGTTTTTTTGCATTATCCGATAATAATTGCTCATTAACCAAAGCGGATGCTGTCATATAGTCATCATAATTACCCGGATATAAACGAATTTCACCATAATCTAAATCGGCCATGTGCGTACAGACACTGTTTAGGAAATGACGATCATGCGAAATAATAACCATGGTGCATTTACGTTCGTTTAGCACTTCTTCTAACCAACGAATGGCATTAATATCCAAGTTGTTGGTTGGCTCATCGAGCAGCATAATATCGGGTTCAGAAAACAACACCTGTGCTAATAACACGCGTAATTTCCAGCCTGGGGCAATCCCAGTCATTAAGCCATAATGTTGTTCTGTTGGAATTCCTACGCCTTCAAGCAGTTCTCCCGCTCTGGCTTCTGCTGTATAACCGTCCATTTCAGCAAATTCGGATTCCAATTCAGCGGCACGCATACCATCTGCTTCAGTCATATCAGGGTTTGCATAAATGGCATCCCGCTCTGATTTAACCGCCCATAATTCAGCATGACCCATAATAACGGTATCAATCACGCCATACTCTTCATAAGCAAATTGATTTTGATTCAATTTACCGATGCGCTCATGTGGGTCTTTTCCTACATTTCCTGCGCTTGGATCTAACTCACCCGTTAGAATTTTCATAAAGGTTGATTTTCCACAACCATTCGCACCAATTAGGCCGTAACGATTGCCGTTACCAAATTTAACAGAAACGTCTTCAAAAAGTGGCTTAGCGCCGAATTGCATGGTGATATTTGCAGTTGTAAGCATTGAGTATCCAAGTAGAGGAGCAAAAATAGAAAAGAGCGCATATTTTACGCGTTTTTAATTGGTAGAGCGATGTTATCTTTACCTAATTGAGCCCGCGTTTAAAACACAAAACTTTCAAGCCCTTAGCTTCGGCTTCTCTATACACATCAGGCGGTTTAATCTCGTCAATTAATTGATAGCTTGGCGCGAGTTCCGCCATCAGGTCTAATAAAAAATCTCGCCCTAATTCAGGTGCATTAAGACATAATACCAAGGTACTTTCAGCCGCCATAAACTGGTCTAAGCGGCGCAGTATTTTTGGGTAATCTCGAACAATATCCACGCTACCTTTTTGTAAAGTGGGTGGGTCACAGACTAATAAGTCAAAAGGGCCGCGTTTTTTTAAGCGACTAAAGGAATTAAAAATATTTACTTTTTCAAAACTGACAGCGGATAGGTCTTGTTGATTCAGGCGATGATTTTCGCGTCCAACGGTTAAAGCGGAACGGCTCATATCCACATTAACCACGGATTTTGCTCCGCCTGCTAAGGCAGAAACGGAAAAACCACAGGTATAAGAAAATAAATTTAAAACCCGTAACCCTTGGCAATGCGCTTGTACCCATTGTCGTCCTGTCTGCATATCCAAAAATAATCCTGTATTCCGTGCTTGACCTAATCGAAGATTAAATTTTACATCGCCCTCACGAATGACTAATTCAGAAACGGCTTCACCGTGCAACAGATCGATTGGCCCTTCTAATTGATAGCGATGCTGTAATTGTACGCTGCGACATTCAGGAAATTGTTCTAATAACTGCTGGGTTAAAGCGTTCACGGCTTCAAGTGGTTCAGAATCAAATAGAGTGATTAATAACACCGGAGGAAGCCAATCGACCGTGACGTGCTTTAAACCTTCATAAGCGTGTCCTCGGCCATGAAAAATACGCTGTGCTTGCTCACGCTGCTTAGAAACCTGTATATACTTTGGAATATGGCTCAGAGTGTTCATTTTCTGTCTTTTGACCTGTAGAGGAAGCGGGGCTTGCATCATAAAGAGGAAGGCGAATAAATACAAACTGAGAGGTCATAAAAATGAAAACAGTCAGCTAGTATTGCCGTTAATTCTTTTATTATTCACAAACAAGTTTTCTTTTCCCTATAGATTATATGTTAGATAAAAGTACTTGTCATAAAGCAGTCATTTTTATGCTGTAGAGTTTTTTCTAAGTAAAAAATTATTTAACCACGGAATTATGGAACAGATAAAAGAACACTTGATTGATATTATTGATAACGAAAAACTGGTATCACTTTTTCAACCTATTATTTCTATTGAAACCCAGAAAATATTTTCTTATGAGGCTTTAATTCGTGGTCCCTCCGATTCTCCTTTGCATAATCCTTTTAATTTATTTAATTATGCCGACAAATATGATTTATCTCTTGAATTAGAGCTTGTGTGTCGAAAAGTCAGTATTCGTGAATATGAAGCATTAAATTTACCTCAAAAGCTCTTTTTGAATGTCAGTCCTCATGTGTTGCTGAATCCTGATTTTAAATCGGGAGAGACTTTACGTTTCCTTGAGTCGGTAGGCATTCCAGCCGAATCGGTGGTGATAGAAATTACCGAGCAGCAACTGATTGAAGATTACAGACTAATGCGGGATGCGGTTAATCACTACAGAGGCATGGGCTTTCAGATTGCTTTAGATGATTTAGGCGCGGGTTATTCCAGCTTGCGTGTGTGGACGGAGTTAATGCCAGATTATGTAAAAATTGATCGGCATTTTATTCAGGGTCTTGACCAAGACTCTGTTAAATTAAAGTTTGTAGGTTCCATTCAGGCCATGGCTATTGCCAGTAATTGTCAGGTGATTGCGGAAGGCATAGAAACAGAGGAGGAATTTTTGGCGGTTGAAGAGCTGGGGATTGCGTTTGCACAAGGGTATTATTTTGCACGCCCTATTGCTAGCCCTCTGAGTAAAATCCCCAAAAAATTATTTAAATCCTCATTAAGGAGTAAGCGTTCACGGGGTTACGGGAACTCTAAAAGTATCTCTGAAATTAAACAATCCTGTATCGTTGTGAATCCAAGTATGTCGGTTATGGGTGTGCTTAATTTATATAGAAAAGAAACCTGTAAAGAGTTTATCTCTATCGTGACAGACGAAGGGGTTTGTATAGGCATTGTGTGTAAGGATAAATTTTTAGAAAAGTTATTTTCCAGCCAATACGGTTTAGATCTATATGGAAAAAAGGTGATTACTGAATTTATTGAGCAGAGTGTTCTTAGTTTTGATGCTAATGAGACTTTAGAGGCGGTAAGTAAGCAGATAACGGCGTGCTCTACGATGAATTCTGTCTTTGTTATTACCAGAAATAATCAATATAAAGGAGTGGGAACCATTATTGATTTATTGTCTGAGATTACCAAACAGCAAATTAAGAATGCCCGCCATGCGAATCCGTTAACACTCTTGCCTGGTGCCACGCCTATGAATGAGAAAATGAATGAGCTATTACTGTATAAACAGCCTTTTGCGCTGGCCTTTTTTGATTTAGATAATTTCAAACCTTTTAATGATGAATATGGCTACAGCGTAGGCGATGATGCGATTAAGTTGGTGGCTAAATTATTGAAAGATATCAGTCATAAACACATTGATAGCGTAGGGCATATTGGCGGTGATGATTTTATTGTGATTTTTACTGAAGCCGATTGGCAGAAAAAGTGTCAAATAATTTTAGATAAGTTTGAACAACAGGCGATAAAATTGTATAAAAAAGAACATCAAGAGCAGAAGGGTATAGCCGCTTTTGACCGCAAAGGAAACGCGACTTTTTTTCCTATTCTAAGTTTATCCATAGGGGTTGTCCCGCCGAAATCAACGGCACAGTGTTTAACGTATATGGAAATTTCAGATTTAGCGGCGGATGCAAAACATGAGGCAAAAATAATACAGGGGAACAGTTGTTTTGTTAATCAACGCGCTCCTATTACTTCGGAAAGAAAATAATAAAATTACCCTGCAGGGGGGTAAGTGAAAAAACGAGGCAGAATATGCCAGAGCCCTTTTGCAGAGTGGAAATTTAAGCCAAGAACTTTCAATCGTAAGCAGTGACTTTAAACAAGAACTAGTGAAGTCGGGTAGGGTTTAATGGGATATAAGAGCGTGTAGGCAGAAAAATAAAGTTGCAATGCAGGGAGTAATCCATTATTTTAATCAGTTACTTTGCTTAAACGAAAGGCTAGGGGTGCATCTTTAATAAATTAAAGGGTGCTGAGATAAAACCCTTTGAACCTGAGCCCAGCTAATACTGGCGTAGGAAAGCCCTAAGAAAACACTTTGTTTTTCTATTGCTGTTTCCTGCGCCTTCGATTGATTTAATTGGAGAACACAATGAGCGCAGCCTCTACAGATGTCAAAATCGACTCTTATCCCGCGTCAGAAAAAATCTATATAGAAGGCAGTCGTCCTGATATTCAAGTACCGATGCGTAAAATAAGCTTATCGGATACGCCATTACATTTTGGTAGTGAAAATGAAAAAAATGGCCCACTGTATGTTTATGATACATCAGGCGTTTATACCGATCCGAATGTTAAAGTGGATTTACAAAAAGGATTGTCTGGAATCCGTGATGCGTGGATTGCAGAACGCGATGATACCGAAGAATTAGCGGGACCTACTTCTGAATTTGGACTAGAACGCTTAAACGATCCTGAAACAGCCGATATGCGTTTCGGACACATTCGTAAGCCTCGCCGTGCCAAAGCGGGTAAGAATGTTTCGCAAATGCACTACGCCCGTCAAGGCATTATCACGCCTGAAATGGAATACATTGCCATTCGTGAAAATCAAAATATGTCTGAAATGCGTGATTTATATAAAAATCAGCATAAAGGCAAATCATTTGGCGCGTCTATTCCTGAAGAAATTACCCCTGAATTTGTAAGAGATGAAGTGGCGCGAGGTCGCGCGATTATCCCTATGAATATTAATCACCCAGAAGTCGAGCCAATGATTATTGGTCGTAACTTCTTAGTGAAAATTAATGGTAATCTCGGTAATTCAGCGGTCACTTCTTCAATTAATGAAGAAGTCGAAAAAATGATGTGGGGTATTCGTTGGGGTGGAGACACCATTATGGATTTATCCACGGGTAAAAATATCCACGAAACGCGCGAATGGATTTTGCGTAATTCGCCAGTGCCCATTGGTACTGTGCCAATTTATCAAGCTTTAGAAAAAGTGAATGGTAAAGCTGAAGATTTAACATGGGAAATTTTCCGTGACACTTTAATCGAGCAAGCAGAGCAGGGTGTGGATTATTTCACCATTCATGCGGGTGTACGTTTACATCATGTACCCATGACGGCAAAACGTATGACAGGTATTGTGTCGCGTGGTGGTTCAATCATGGCAAAATGGTGTTTAGCGCATCATACAGAAAGCTTTTTATACACGCATTTTGAAGACATCTGTGAAATTATGAAAGCCTATGATGTTTCATTTTCATTAGGTGATGGCTTACGTCCGGGTTCAATTTATGATGCCAATGATGAAGCGCAATTTGCTGAATTAGAAACATTAGGTGAGTTGACTAAAATTGCATGGGAACATGATATTCAAACGATGATTGAAGGACCAGGACACGTCCCTTTACATATGATTGAAGAAAATATGACTAAGCAATTAGAAGATTGTCATGAAGCGCCTTTCTACACTTTAGGGCCTTTAACAACCGATATTGCTCCAGGATATGACCATATTACCTCTGCGATTGGCGCGGCAAACATCGGTTGGTACGGTTGTGCGATGCTTTGTTATGTAACGCAAAAAGAGCATTTAGGTCTACCAAATAAAGAAGATGTACGTGAAGGGATTGTGACTTATAAAGTAGCCGCTCATGCTGCTGATTTAGCTAAAGGCCATCCGGGTGCGCAAGCACGTGATAATGCAATGTCTAAAGCACGTTTTGAATTCCGCTGGGAAGATCAATTTAATATTGCTTTAGATCCTGAAAAAGCTCGTTCATTCCATGATGAAACGTTACCGAAAGATTCAGCAAAAATCGCGCATTTTTGTTCTATGTGTGGACCGCATTTTTGTTCTATGAAAATTTCTCAAGATGTACGTGAGTATGCCAAAGAGAAAGGGATTAAGGATGAAGAAGCCTTACAAAAAGGCATGGATGAAAAATCACAGCAATTCTTAGAGGAAGGCGCTGAGGTGTATCATAAAATTTAAACTATCGTTAGTTGCATAATCTTCAAAGCCCTTTTATCAGTTGAGATAAAAGGGCTTTTTTATGCCTTATGCTTTGTAATGGGTTAAGACAAAATAATTAAAGAAATGAAAGAAACAGATGTCATTATTATTGGCGCAGGCGCATCGGGTTTAATGTGTGCCATTGAAGCGGCTAAACGTGGGCGTAGCGTTTTAGTGTTAGACCATGCTAATAAAGCAGGTAAAAAAATTCTTATGTCGGGTGGAGGGCGGTGTAATTTTACCAATTACACGGTGGAAGCTGAACACTATCTTTCAGAGAATGCTCACTTCTGCAAATCTGCCTTGAGTCGGTTTACTCAGTGGGATTTTTTGGCGATGGTGCAGGCGCGTGAGATTCCCTATCATGAGCGTGAGCATGGGCAATTATTTTGTAATGAGAGCGCTCGTGATATTTTGAATATGTTGCTTGATGAATGTGCTAAAGCGGGGGTTAAAATTCAACTTAATACAGCGGTTACATCGATTAAAAAAACGGCTGACCAGTTCACTTTGCAAGCAGGCGAACATAAAATATCTTGTCACTCTTTAGTGGTTGCCACGGGTGGGCTATCCATTCCTAAAATGGGGGCCACGCCTTTTGGCTATAAAATTGCGCAACAGTTTGGTATTGCGGTGACAAAGACCAAGGCAGGTTTAGTGCCATTTACTTGGCAAACGCAAGATAAGGAGAGATTTACCAGCCTTTCGGGTTTAGCCTTGCCAGCCAGAATTTGCTATCAGCAACAGAGTTTTACTGAAAATTTATTATTTACCCATCGGGGTATTAGTGGGCCTGTGGTATTACAAATATCTTCGTATTGGCAGGAAGGAGATAGTCTTGAAATTGATTTATTGCCGAGTATGGATTTACAACAGGTTTTGCTTCAGGCTCAAAGGGATAACATAAAGTTAAAAGTCAGTAATTATTTAGCTCAGTTTTTACCTAAGAAATTACTGCCTTTATTATTGAATGTGGAGCTATTGGATTTGTTTTTATTGGATTTATCACATAAGCAAATTCATGTTATCACTGAAAAAATCCAACAGTGGCAGTTTCAACCCAATGGGACAGAAGGCTATCGTACAGCGGAAGCTACGGTAGGAGGGGTTGATTGTCATGCTGTTTCCTCTAAGACTTTAGAGGCAAATGAAGTGCAAGGGCTTTATTTTATTGGAGAAGTACTTGATGTAACAGGTTGGCTGGGGGGGTATAATTTTCAGTGGGCTTGGGCTTCAGGCTGGTGTGCAGGGCAGTGTGTTTAAACTAGCTTTCCTGTAAAATACCTTGAGAAAATTATATTAATTCATTAGGACGTAACCAATATGAAGAAAAAATCTATTTTATTAGCGTTAGGGCTTGTTGCTTTATCAAGTACGGCTATTACCGCACAAGCAGGCAGTGTTTCTGCTGGAAAAGATGCTTTTGAAACCTGTCGTGGCTGTCATAGTTCAGTGGGTTCCAGTAATGTGTATCCAACATACTATGTTCCTAAAGTAGGCGGCCAAGTCGCTGCGTATACGGTATCCGCTTTAAAATCTTATAAAGCCTCTAATCGTCCGCATAGAACCATGATGGCCAATGCGTATGACTTTTCTGAACAAAAAATGGAAGATATTGCCGCGTATTTAGCCCAAGTGGAAGGCGGATCTACCACTGCTATTGCGAATGGCGGTGATAAAGCGAAAGGTAAAAAGCTCGCTGCAGCGTGTATGGCTTGTCATAATGATGACACAACGGCTGGCGCAAGCAACCCAAGATTGGCTGGACAACATGCGAATTTCTTAGAAAAAGCTTTGCGTGAATATCAATCTGGAAAACGTAAGAATGCATTGATGCAGTCTATGGTTCAAGGTTTATCTGAAGAAGAAATCAAAGATATTTCTGCTTACTTTAATAGTTTAAAAGGTTTAGCAACCGTTAAATAGTGTATGTTTGTAGAGTGGTGAATAGAGAACGTTCTATTCGCTGCTTTATTGCTTGAATAAAGGAGATTTCAAAATGGCAGAAACAGTAGATGAATTAACCGTCACGTATGAAGATGGTGGAATTGAAACGATTAAAGAGTTAGATAAAAAAGTTTTAACCAAAGGGGCATGGGCAACGGTTATTTATCGTTACCAAGATTGGAATCGTACTAAGGAAGAGTACAGCCTAGATAAATTCACCATTCGTCGTTATCAAAAACGCGATGGTGAGTATCAGCAAAAGTCTAAATTTAATATTTCCAGTGAAAAGCAAGCCCGTGAAATTATTGTTGCCTTGCAAGATTGGTTAGCTGAATAGTGCTAAGGTTTCCTGAAATTGTCATGGATTGATTATGGCAATTTTAGGATTTTGGTAAGCTTAAAGGTTTGTCCATTTCAAGATGATTGATGGACGTACCGACAAAACCTTCTTCTTTGAAAACCGTTTCCCCTTCAAAATTAGCGCCTTTTTCAATAATCAGTTCATGGTAGGTTAATTTTCCTTTGGCACTGCCATGCGGTAAGAGTTCAATGGTATTACTTTCTATGGAGCCTTTAAAAACGCCATTAATAGCAATACCTTTAGCAATAATATCCCCTGTGACTTGTCCTTTAATACCAATGGTAATAGTGTTATCTGAGTGAATAGAGCCTTCAAATTCGCCGTCTATATGCAAAGAAGCGGATAAGAAAATATCACCGGTTATTTTTGTGCCATAAGCAATGGTGGATGCTCCATTTTTTACAGTTTTTGTTGATTTTTTTCTATCATGCTTACTAAAGAGTGCCATTTAATACCTTTGGTTTTTTTAAAAATTGAATCGTAATGGGCAAGATCCCATTGCATAAAATTAATTGGGTCAATAGAAATACCAATATAACGTACTTCGTAATGTAAATGCGGCCCACTGCTGCGTCCCGTATTGCCTGTTAAGGCAATGGCTTGACCTTTGTGAATAATATCGCGTGTTTTGACCTTAATTTTATTGAGGTGCGCATAATAGGTTTTGAATCCATAATTATGCACAATAATAAGTAAATAACCAAAACCACTGGCTTTATTAAATCCCGCATATTCAACAATACCATCGGCAGTAGCGAAAACAGAGGTATTTCTCTTTGCTTTTAAATCAATGCCTTTATGGAATTTTTTCTCTTTTTTGATTGGATGGGTGCGCCAGCCAAATTTATCGTTTATTTTTGTTTCGTGTAAGGGACTGCCATTCGGGATGCTATTCAGAATATGATGCTTTTGTGCGGAGCTGAGCGTGGCGAGTTCAAGGCGCTTTTTTAAGGGCAAGTCTTTTTCTGTGGAGCGACCAATTAAGAGTTCTATATCTTCTAAATTATCACTAAAGGTTTCAAGTTCGGAACTTTTTTGTTGAATTTGTTGGCTCAGCTGTTGAATGTGTTGCTCATAATCTCGATTCAATGTCGCTAGATTTTCTTTCTTATTGGTGAGCTGATTAACATTATCCATTAGGTAGTTAATGGCAGCAAAACTAACGGAAACGGTGATAAATACGCCGATAATAACAGCAAAGGCAATTTTTTTAATCACTTGATGAATATTAAAATGTTTAGAGCTGTGTAAATCTGAGATAGTAATAATCAGTCTATTGCGCATGAATAAAAAGCAATGTAGGCAGTGAAAAGAGTGCTTAATTTACCATTTTTTGCGGGGGAATGATGCTTTTCCTTAATGAAAACCTTATATTATTTGCAGGATATAGCTTATTTCCTCTGTATTGAATAATTCTTATATTTAGTTTATTATCCGCAGATGAAATTTTTTACACGTCAGATGATTGTCTGTTTACTCTTATTATTACAAGGCTTTGCTCCTTTGGTGCATGCGCATGTAAATTTATCAGAGTTAAGTAATACAGAGGGTGTTCATTTGCCGTATCAGTTAGCGATAGAGGCTGAAAGAGAATGCTGTGATAGCCTTGCTTTTAATGCTCAGACTCATATTCATACTGATTTAGAGGCGATCATTACTCTGGAATTAGGCATAAAAGATAAACAGTCGTTAATAGATTCGTTTGATGTTTATTATGTATTACTGAGTTTATTGGCTGTTTTACAGCCAGTCCCAAGCCATTATTCTTTTATTTTCCCTACGGATGACCTTTCTTTGGCATCCCATAGCGGAATACGTTATTTAGCGTCTCGCGCTCCCCCTGTTTTATTTCCTTAAAGGAATAAAGTTATACGGTTTATTGAATGCCTTGTCATGCAATTTACGGTTTTCTTATTTGTTCTCTTTTGCTGATTTTACAATTTATCAAGTTTAATTGTATTCGGCATTAAATAATTGAGTCTTTTAATCGACTGAATTATTAAACCTTTTTTATTTTTAGGAACTAAAATGTTTTTTAGACCCCTTCCTATCATCTTGATAATGAGTGGGGCTTTTTCTGTGCAAGCAGAAGAGTCTTTAATTGTTCATCATATTGATACTATTCACGTTAATAAGGCGCTGGATTTACCGACCTTATTAACGCAAACAGTCAATAAATACCCCGACTTTCGTTTAATTGATGCCATACAGCAAGAAAGTACTGCTCTTAATCGGCGAGGTCGTCAGTGGACGGCGGGAGCAGCTTCAGTGTTTGTCGATTATAAAGATGACTTTGCAGGCTCGCAAACAGGCGCTTATGAGGTCGACGGTGGTGTTTCTGTTCCCTTATGGAATTGGGGGCAACGTGAGGCCGCTTTAAAATTAGCCGAATTTTCTGAGAAAAATGCCAGCCATAAAGAACAAGCGATTCGTTTAAAAGTATCTGGCTTATTGCGTCATCGTTTATGGGCTATAGAGATAGCGCGTTTACAATATAAGGTGGCGCAATCGGCCTTTGATTTCTCATCTCAGTTATTCGCTACGGTGACGCGGCGCGTTGAGTTAGGCGATTTAGCTAAGGCTGATTTACTGTTAGCTGAAAGCGATATGTTGCAAAAAAAGAGCCTGCTTTTAGAAGCCGAAGCTGAGATTATGCACACCCGTAAGGCGTATTTTTATTTAACCCAGACAGATGTGATACCTGCTGATATCGAAGAGCCAAAAAGTAATATTCAGCTTATTCGTGCAGAGCATCCCCAGTTATTAGTTTTTAGTGCACAGCTTGAAGCAAAAAAAGCGCAACTGGTCTGGTTAAAATCGAAAGCTTCAGGTCAAACGACTCTGTCTATTGGAGGAAATACCGAACGCGGTGCAAGAGGTTCAGCGAACGTGGATAGTATTACCTTTGGAATTTCTATGCCTTTTGGAGGCTCTGCCTCTGCAGCTCCTAAGATTGCCGCGGCTTATAGAGCGTATATTGCTTTAGAAGTTAAACAAGCGCATGTGCATAGAGCGTTGGAGTTAGAGCGGCATGAAGCAGAACACGCGCTGGAAATTGAACAAGAAAGTTTTATTTTGGCGGGAAAACTGGCCGCTAACGCGCGCGAACATTTAAAGATTGCCAATTTTAGCTTTGATGCAGGGGAAATTAATTTAATGGATTATTTAAGAATTCAAGAGCGCGCTCAAGCTGCGATGAACCAATTAGAAGAAAGTCGTCTTAAATTACAACGCAATAAGGCATTTTATAATCAGTCTGTGGGGGTGTCACTATGAAACATTTATTATTGATCGCTTTGTATTTAAGCAGTTTATCCGTGTTGGCTGAAGAGCTTATACCCATCAGTGCCCAGCAGTTAGAAAATTTAGGGGTTAAGCTTGGGAAATTAACTGTCGTGCATTCAACGCCTTTAATGGTGGTGCCTGCCAAGGTGGTTGTACCTATTATGAATGACCATATTGTTAGCACTTTATATGCGGGTTTACTCGACAGTATCAAAGTTAATATTGGCGATAAAGTAAAAAAAGGCCAAGTATTAGCCACCCTTAATAGTCCTGCATTACTGGAATTACAACGACAGCACTTAACCTCCATCAATGAATTTGAATTATCAGAAGCTGATTTTTTACGCGATAAAAAGCTGTATAAAGAAAAAGTGATTTCAGATAGACGCTGGCTAAAAACACGTACCAGCCATCAGATTGTTAAATCTCATGTAAGTGAAACCCGTCAGCTTTTGAAAATTTCTGGATTTTCGCAGCAGAAAGTACAGGCTTTAGAAAATAGCCATCATTTAACAGCGCAATTAGCGATTAAATCTCCGATTTCAGGCGTTGTTTTGGCGAGTAAAGTAAAGGTTGGCGGGCGTGCAGATGCCTTATCTCCTTTATTTCGCGTCGCCGATACGCAGACGCTTTGGTTGGAAATTGAGATTCCTCAGCAACATATTCAGAAAATTAATATAGGGGATACCGTGCGATTTTCTGGGATGGAGCAGAGTGCGCGTATTTTTTTAATAGGAAAAAATGTGCATGATGTAAGCCAAACGGTTTTAGTGCAAGCAGTAATAGAGTCTGCCTCTGAACCCGTTAAATTAGGTCAAATACTCAGCGTAGAAGTTGTTTCAGAGCATGGTCAATTAATGTTTCAAGTCCTTAATACAGCCTTAACTGAACTAGACGGTCAGCCTGCGCTTTTTCTTCGTAAAGGCACTGGGTTTATGCTGCAGCCTGTTACCGTACTAGGCCGTGATGGTCTAACTGCGAGTATTGCAGGTGATTTTTCACAAGAGAGTGTGGTTGCTGTAAAAGGTGTGATTGCCTTAAAAGCTAATTTATTAGGTTTAGGCGGTGATGAATAATGTCCGCCTTAATCCGTTTTTCCCTAACGCAACGCTTATTAATGTTGCTGTTTACCTTACTTTTAATTGGCGGTGGCTATTCGGCCTTTAAAGAAATGCCGATTGATGCTTTTCCTGATGTGTCTCCAGTACAAGTTAAAATTATTATTAAAGCCGCAGGCATGCCGCCAGAAGAGGTAGAAGCCAGAATTACCGCTCCGATTGAGGTTGAACTATTAGGTATTCCTAAGCAAACCATGCTGAGGTCGATTGCCAAATATTCCCTAACTGATATCACCATTGATTTTGCAGAAGGGACGGATATTTATTGGGCAAGACAGCAAATTGCTGAACGGCTGAATGCCGTGTGGGCTAATTTGCCAGAAGGGGTGACTGGCGGTATTGCACCAATGACTACGCCTTTAGGTGAAATGTTTATGTTTACCATTGAAGGTGGTGATTTAAGTTTAATGCAGCGCCGCAGTTTATTAAACTGGGTGATTCGTCCTGCTTTGCGTACCGTATCGGGTGTGGCGGATGTGAATGCTTTAGGCGGTTTAGTGCGTACTTTTTCGGTTGCCCCGAATAATAGCTTAATGACGGCGCGTCATATTAGTATGGCGCAATTAGTCACCGCTTTGCAGTTGAATAATCGCAATGACGGTTCTGGGCGACTGAATGAAGGCGAAGAGGCTTTATTGGTGCGTACCGAAGGGCGAATTAAAACACTGGAAGATGTAGAAGCCATTGTGATAGATAACAGTGGCGGTGTGCCGATTCGTGTCAAAGATATCGCTGAGGTGGGAATTGGTTCGTTAACCCGTTATGGCGCAGTAACCCGTAATGGTGAAAGTGAAGCGGTGGAAGGATTGGTCTTAAGTTTACGAGGTGCTAATGCAGGTAAAACCGTGACTGATATTGAAAATAAACTGGAGGAATTAAAAAGCAGCCTACCTAAAGGCGTGCGTTTAGAGGTGTTTTATAATCGTGGAAAACTGGTGGATTCTGCGCTTTCTTCAGTCACTAATGCCTTATTACAAGCCATTGGTTTGGTGATTATTTTATTGGTGTTATTTTTAGGTAATATGCGTGCCTCTTTAGTGGTTGCTTTAATTTTACCTTTAGCCGCATTATTTACCTTTATATTAATGCGCATGATGAATATGTCCGCCAACTTAATGAGTTTAGGTGGGCTCACTATAGCCATTGGAATGTTAGTCGATGCAGCGGTGGTAGTGGTGGAAAATATTCTCATGCAATTTTCGGATAAAGAAAAATCGCAGCGTATTCCGCGTTTACACAGTATTTATCGAGCGACCAAAGAAGTGGCGGCTCCAGTTATTTCAGGCAGTTTAATTATTATTATTGTTTTTTTACCTTTGTTAACTTTGGAAGGTTTAGAAGGTAAATTGTTTGCGCCCGTGGCTTTAACCATTGTCTTTGCCTTGGCAGGGGCTTTGCTGTTGTCCTTAACGGTCATTCCTGTTTTTGCTTCTTATTTACTCAAGCAAGAGCGTGTAGAAGAGCCGTGGCTTTCTCAGCAGATACGCCTCAAATATATGCCTGTATTGCATTGGAGTTTAGCAAACAGTAAAAAGGTGTTTCTACTCGCCACCTTTATGTTGGTTATGACGCTGGGTATTTTTATGCAGATTGGTCGCTCTTTTATGCCGACAATGGATGAAGGCGATATGGTGATGCAGATTGAGAAATTACCTTCCATTAGTTTGGAAGAATCGGTGGCATTGGATTTAAAAATACAACAGCATATTTTAAAAAACGTACCTGAAGTGAAAAACATTATTGCTCGCGTGGGTTCGGATGAATTGGGATTAGACCCAATGAGTCTCAATGATACCGATTCTTTTTTAGAGTTACAGCCGAAAGACCAATGGAGGATGGATTCTAAAGCGGGATTGATAGATGAAATTCGCAAGGTAATGCAAGGCGTTCCAGGTATTGCTTATGGTTTTACCCAACCGATTGAAATGCGTGTTTCAGAAATGTTAACAGGGACGCGCGGCGATGTGGCGGTTAAATTATTCGGCAGTGATTTAGCTGTTTTAAATCAAAAGGCGGCAGAAATCGAAGCGGTTTTAAAGACCATTGAAGGGGCTTCAGATGTATTTACTAATCAAAATGAAGGGATGAAATATTTACAAGTCACGGTGAATCGTTTGGCAGCCGGTCGTTTAGGTTTAAATGTTGAGCAAATACAGCAATTACTTCGAGCGCAAATAGAAGGCATTCATTTGGGTATTGTGCAGGAAGGCATTCGCCGAACGGCATTGGTGTTAAAAGGAAACATCGACAGTGCGCATTTTGCGGATTTACAGATTACGTTACCAGAGGGAGGGCGAGTGCCACTTTCTATGGTGGCCACCTTAGAGCAAGTGGATGGCATGGTGTCTATTCAGCGCGAACATAGCCAGCGTTTTGTAGTGGTACGCAGTAATGTGAAAGGTCGTGATTTAGTGGGTTTTGTCGGTGAAGCAACGCAAATGGTTAATGAGCAGGTGAAATTACCCGCAGGCTATTTAGTGCAATGGGGTGGGGAATTTGAGAATCAACAACGTGCCGCGGCGCGTTTGGGAATTGTGGTGCCTGTGTCTTTATTATTAATTTTCTTATTGTTGTTTACCACCTTTGGTTCTTTGCGTCAGGCGGCCTTGGTTTTTTCCAATATTCCTTTAGCCATGATTGGTGGGGTGTTAGCTTTGTGGGTATCGGGTGAGTATTTATCGGTGCCTGCTGCGATTGGTTTTATTGCCTTGTTAGGCGTAGCCGTGCCAAACAGTGTGATGTTATTAAGCTATTTTAATCAACTCAGAGCTACAGGTATGGCGCTGTCTGAGGTAGTGATAGTGGGAACTGAACGCCGTTTACGCCCTGTGTTAATGACTGCGGCTTTAACGGGTTTTGGCTTGATGCCCATGTTATTTGCATCGGGGGCGGGGTCAGAAATTCAACGCCCTTTAGCGATAGTTATTATTGGCGGCTTAGTTTCTTCGACTTTTTTAACTCTTATTTTAATGCCTATACTGTATAAAATGTATGGGGAAGCACGGCAGGAATCGATATGATTGAGCAAGAAATGTTAGTGAGTATTAATGTGCCTCCTTTATTAGAAGAAGGGGTTGTCGATTGTTTATTAGCGATGGATTCGATTGAGCGTTTTAATAGCTCGGTAGTCAATACCCATGGCTGTGCGCATGAGACAATGACTTTATTAGAGCAGGTGACAGGGCAGCAGCGCCAAGTGAATTTTCAAGTTTACTTGCCTGAAACTCAGGTATTAAATTTAATTGACCATTTTAAAAAGGGGTTTTCAGGTTCTGGTATACAATATTGGGTATCCCCTGTGTTGGAGAGTGGGTATATTTAATAATCTAATTAGAAAGTACTGATGAGGCTTAAAGAGGTTAAGTATGAAAATATTTATTGGTAATATCCCTGAAGAAACGGAATGTCTTGACCTTATTAGTTTTATTGAGTCAGTAATGGATACGCAAGATTTTATTATGCGAGAATTTATCGGGGATGTGAACATCATACAATTAGAAGACCCTGTCACTGGGGTGCTGGAATTTCATGGTTTAATTACGCTAGAGCCTGATGCTTTAGCGCGTGAGTTGCTTGAAAAATTGCCTGAACAGCCATTATTAGGCATTACTGTCAGTGCGCGAGAATATACGCTCAGGAACCAATCGAATGACCCGCGCTCAAGAGAAGCTAAGTCGAGCAAAAAAAATGATTTACGCAAAGGCGAGAGACGGCGACAGAATATGGAAGTAGAATTAAAACAGGAAAGTTCTGACTCTTATCCAGGTTAAATATCTCTGCGTGAGGCTGGGTTATTTTAATTTTCTAAGTAGGTAATTTTAAGATATGAAAATATTGATTGTGGATCCAACTGAATTATTACCACGATTATTTAAAGGAATGGTACAGGATTTAACGATTGATTTTACGGTGCTGCAAACAGGAGCTGAAGCAAAGCAGTTAGTCGATAGAGAAAAATTTGATTTTATTATTTTGTCGTTATTTTTAAATGATGATATTGATGGCATTGCCTGTGCTAAATACATTCGTCAAAAAATAAATCATGAAATTACCCCGATTTTTTTATTAGCGACGACGGTTACTCCCGAGCTGATTAAAAAATCCAGTATGGTTAATATTACGGATGTGTTTGATAAGGGCAGAGAGTTGCCCCAGTTGGTCACATTGGTACGGCGTTATTTAAGTTGTAGACAGCCCTTAGAAGGGAACGTATTACTGATTGAAGATTCTCTTGCGCAACGCAGTTTTTTACTGGGCTTGTTACGCAGTTATGGCTTGAGCGTTGATGGCTATGAAAGTGCAGAAGAAGCTGTATTGGCAATGGAAGGTAAAGATTATGATTTAATTCTTACCGATATTGTATTGAGCGGGACTATGAGCGGAACTAAATTAGTGAGTTACGTACGCCGTATAGATTCGTATCGAGGTGATATTCCCATCCTTGCGATTACCGCATTTGATAGTGTCACTCGGCGTATTGAATTGTTTTTTTTAGGGGTTGATGATTATGTTATTAAACCGGTTATTGAAGAAGAATTAATGGCGCGTGTCAGAAATTTACTAATTAAAGGAAAATTACGTGATAAAAAATAAAATAATAATCGTTATTTTCATTTGTTCATTGGCCATTGTGACCGCGACAGGCGGGGCAGGGGTAATGATTTATCGACAAATTGTCGATATGAATGCTAGTTTTGAACATTACACTAAGCTGACGGTAAAAAGTGTTGAGCTGCTGGGGAATATTAATCGTCAGTTAGGCTATGGTGGCTTAATCCATAATTTCAAAAATTATATTTTGCGCAGGGATGATGCTATTGCGCAGAAAATTACATTAAATTTAGCCGAATTGAATAAATCGATTCAAGAATATAAAGATTTAGATATTAGTCCTGAAGAGTTTAAGGCTTTAAGAGATATAGAAGGAATTCTGTTTGCCTATTCTTCGCGGTTTGAGTTAATTCGTTATGTATTGTCTGATGGCGAAGAAAGGCGAACGCGAGAGCTGGATAAATTAGCTAAAATTAAGGATGAGCCTGGAACGAAAGCCATTGATTTTTTAATTCAGTACACTCGTGAACGCGGTGAAAAACTGGCAAAAGAATCTAAACAATCAGAAGAAAAATTAGTCTTTTTAATTAGTTTTAGTGCCATTATTTTACCTCTGATGGTGTTATTTATGGGCTTTCTTATTATCTTAATGAGGCGGGTAGCCAAGGCCACAGAAGCCACTTATAAAGCGCAAGAATATTTAAATGAGCAATTAGAATGTGCGCCGGATGCGATGATTAGTGTTAATAAAAAAGGCATTATTGTTAGAGCGAATCAGCAGGCGACTAAGTTATTTGGCTATGAGCAAAAGGGTTTAGTTAATTTACATTTGAATGCTTTATTGCCTCAGCGTTTTCATGAGCGTCATAAGATGTTTATTGCCGCTTATTTTGATCACCCCACCTTGCGTGAGATGGGGCAAAATATAGACATGAGTGAGAGAGAAGTTTTTGCACTGCATAAAACGGGCAGTGAATTTCCTGTTGAGATCAACCTAAGCTCTGTAGAAATAGAGGGTAAGCAATTAGCCATTGCCACGATTCGCGATGTCAGTGCGCGTAAAGACATTGAAAATAAAGCGAGAAAAACGCAAACCCGTTTAAAACAATCGTTGGATTTTTTGCCTATTCCAATTTTAATTGTTGATAAGCAACATAAAAAAGTTGAATTTAAAAATCAAGTATTTTTATCCCTCTTTGGTTATCAAGCAGAGCAAATTAATACCTTTGATGAATGGCTAGTATTGGCGTATCCAGAGCAACGATTTCGTAAGCAAATTCATAATCAATGGCAACGAAGTTTAAATACGTCGCGGAGTCAAAAAAGTGAAGATATTAATGATTTAATCTTTAGGCAAACATGGGATGTAACCTGTACAGACGGTTCAATGCGTTTAGTTGAGTTGATTTGTGTGTCCTTAGATGAACAAGACTTAATCGCGATGTTAGATATAACCGAGCAACGTGTGTATGAGACCTCACTCATTAATGCTAAAAAAGAAGCAGAAGCGAGTAATCAGGCAAAAAGTGATTTCTTAGCGAATATGAGTCATGAAATTCGTACACCGCTTAATGCTGTGATTGGTATTGCCTATCTGATGGGGAAAACGGTATTAGATGCCGAGCAGCTGGATTTTATGAAAAAAATTGATAGCGCGGCGAATACTTTATTACACGTTATTAATGATATTTTAGATTTTTCTAAAATTGAAGCCAATCATTTGGAATTAGAAATGATTCCATTTGATATGAATGAGGTATTGGAGAATTTAAGTAATATTGCTTCGATTAATGCTACCCAAAACAATGTTGAAATTTTATATGATATAGATCCTAATTTACCGCATTATTTGATTGGCGACCCAATGCGTTTATCGCAGGTACTGATTAATTTAACCAATAATGCGATTAAATTCACCTCTCAGGGGGAGATTGTTATTAAGTTAGGCGTGCTAAAAACTAAAAATCATCGTGTGATTTTGCAAGCCTCTGTCTCGGATTCGGGAATTGGTATTTCGACAGAACAAATAGATAAATTATTTTCTGCTTTTCAACAAGCCGATAGCTCGACAACCCGCCAATACGGTGGCACAGGTTTGGGTTTGGTGATTTGTAAAAAACTGATTAATATGATGGGTGGAAATATTGATGTGCAGAGCCTTGTGGGTAAAGGCAGTGTGTTTACTTTCACTATTGATTTAGAACTTCAAGCCATTGATAAAGATAATTTATATTTATGTGACGATGCTAATTTAAATGGTTTGAGTTGTTTGTTAGTCGATGATAATGAAATCGCCTGCTTTGTCTTAGAAAAGACCTTAAAGACTTACCATATTGATGTTGATGCGGTAAATAGCATTAAGCAAGGACTTATAAAGCTTAAAGAAAAAGAACAAATAAATGAGGCTTATGATGTGCTGCTATTAGATTATAAGTTAAAAGGCAGTAATGGGCTGCAGTTTATGCAGGAATTGCAATCCTTGGAACTCACTAAAAAACCGAAAGTGATTATGATTACTGGCTACGACCAAGCCAGTTTGAAAGATGAAATGCAAGCGTATCAACTTAGCTATCTTTTAACTAAACCAGTAACTCCAGCCCGATTAGTGAATACCATTCGTACGGCATTAGATATTAATCAACCACAGGGGCTATTACAGCCTGAAGTGAATAGTAATCTTATGGGTTTTGAGCATTTAGACGGTATTCGAATATTATTAGCAGAGGATAATGTCACGAATCAAATAGTAGCGGAGGGGTTTCTCTCGGAGATTGGCGCTGTCGTAGAAATTGCCAATGATGGCAGGGAAGCGGTGGATATTTTACTCTCTGGAAAACAGGAATTTGATGCGGTGTTAATGGATATTCAAATGCCTAATGTGGATGGCTATCAAGCAACGCTATTAATTCGTTCTCATGGGATGAGTAAAGAACAGTTACCTATTATTGCGATGACGGCTAATGCGATGAAGTCTGATCGAGAGCAAGCCTTTGAAGTAGGCATGAATGATCACATTGCAAAACCCATTGACCCAAATAAATTATTCGCCTCATTAGATAAATTTGTAGGCTATAAATTTATAGAAGCGAAAAGAGATTTACAGAAACAGCAAGAGGATATCAAGGAGAATCTGAATAATTCTTCGAAAAATAATAGTTCAAATGATTTTGTGCAAGGGATTAATTTTAATGAATTGCAAAATAAATTTAAACATAATGAGGTTTTAATTCAACGCTTATTAAAGGGGTTTTTAAAAGACAGTACCCATTTAATGTTTAATATGAATGAGAGGTTTAGCAAAAAAGATTTTGTATCCTTACAGGCCGATGCGCATACGATGAAGGGCATGTCGGGTAATTTAGTCGCGCCGCGTGCATTTGGAATTACTAAGCATCTTGAAGATTATTTGCGTGATAACCGTGATTATAATAATGAAAAATTAAAGCAATTAATCGGTCAACTTGAGACAGAAGTTAAATTTATTAATAGTTTTATTGAGAAGCAGATTGAACCAGAAGAAAATAAAACCGAGACAATTGCTCTTGCGATGAATACTAAAAATGCGCCGGATACTAAAGAGGCTTTAATGACGGTATTAAATACTTTACGTGAACAATTAATAATGAATGACCCTGCGGCGGAAGACAAGTTATTAACTATCAATGCCTTGCAGTTTGAAGCGTATTTGCAAAGTGATTTTAATAAGATGTCCGAGGCCATTGCAGATTTAGAGTTTGATTTAGCCCTAGGGTATTTAGATAAATTAGTAGGAAGTCTATCATGAGTGATGAAATTCAAACCGTTCTAGTCGTTGATGACAGTGTGGATAATATTAAAATATTGATGACTATTTTAAAATCCGAATGTAAGGTGGTTTTTGCAAAATCAGGACTAAAAGCGATTGAGCTGGCTAAGCAGCATCAGCCCGATCTCATCTTATTAGATGTGGTGATGCCTGAGATAGATGGCTATGAGACCTGTTTACGTTTAAAGGCGGATGAAGAAACCTCGGATATACCGATTATTTTTATTACCGGTTGTGATAAGACCGAAGATGAAGTAAAAGGTTTAACGTTAGGGGGCGTGGATTACATTATGAAGCCGGTAGTCAATGAGGTGGTATTGGCCCGAGTAAAAACGCATTTAGAATTAGTGCGGGCTAGAAAGTTGTTAAGATATTTATCAGATACCGATGGTTTAACGGGTTTATTTAACCGCCGTACTTTAGATAAACGCTTAGAGATTGAAGTGCGCCGCTGTTTTCGTGAGCAACAAGAATTATCGATTATTTTAATTGATATTGATTTTTTCAAAAAATATAATGATCATTATGGGCATCAACCCGGTGATGATTGTTTACAGAAAGTGGCATTGGCTATTAAAAATATGCCCATGCGGCCCTCTGATTTTGTAGCACGGTATGGAGGGGAAGAATTTATGATTGTTTTACCTAACAGTAATGCTGAAGGGATAGAGAAAATATCCAGATTAATGCACGAAACAATTCATGCGTTAAAGTTAGAACATGTGGCATCAGAGACTCGGTATCTTACAATTAGTGCGGGGGCAGGTACGTTCAAATTAACGGCTAAAAGCACTGTGGCGGAGTTAATTGAAAAAGTGGATGATTGTTTGTATCAAGCGAAAGAATCGGGGCGTAATCAAAGCGTTTTTATTCAAGAATCAAATGAGTAAGGTGATATAGCTAGATCCCTGTTATATGTCATAATATTCCAATGAAATATCCCCTTGAATTTAGACAAAAAGTATTTTCTGTTAAAGAAAAATACAATTTAACCTTTGAAGCAGTCAGTGCCCGCTTCGATATCCCCATCCGCACCCTGTTTCGTTGGCAGCAAAAAATAGAGCCTTGTTTAACCAGAAATAAGCCAGTGACAAAAATTAATATGGACGCTTTAAAAAAAGATATTGAATCCTCTCCTGATGATTATCAATGGGAAAGAGCTAAACGCTTTAATGTGAGTCAATCTGGTATTCACTCGGCTTTAAAGCGATTGAAAGTGAGCCATAAAAAAAACCTAAAACACCCGAAAGCCAACGAAAATAAACGAACTGAATTTCAAGAAAAAATTAAAGACTATGAATCTAAAAACCACCCTATTATTTATTTAGATGAAAGTGGTTTTGAACAAAGTATGCCTAGAATGCGTGCTTATTCGAAAATAGGAGAGCGGTGTTACGATACACATAATTGGCAGGCTAAGAAGCTGTTTGGTTAATGTGATTTCTGTAAAATCAAATATTTTTTGGTGATAAATGGGATATTCAAGTGATTTACATGATGATGAGTGGGATGTAATCGCAAGCAATTTTCAGCCTAAAAGCAGAA
>Ga0209292_1000574_pt1 | contig 47743 bp, 33 predicted proteins | sample GOMGulsemesocosm_2_FD_184634 | JGI IMG/M metagenome (GOLD analysis project Ga0209292, IMG submission 184634) | Methane-oxidizing microbial communities from mesocosms in the Gulf of Mexico - GOM9C Gulf of Mexico (SPAdes) (version 2) | ecosystem: Environmental > Aquatic > Marine > Cold seeps...
TATTTTCTGTCATTGGCATGGTTTCATAAATGCCGACTCGACCTTTATAACCTGCAGAACACCGGTCGCAACCGACTGGTTGAAACAGGGTTAATTCTTGGCTCAACATGCTTTGGTCATAACCTAAGTCGGTTAATTGGTCTGAGGTCAAATGCTCAGGCTTTTTGCAATGCTCACATAGCCGCCTGGCTAAGCGCTGGGCTATAATCAAACTAACAGAGCTGGCGATATTATAACCGGGCACGCCCATGTTAATTAAGCGAGTAATAGTTTCAGCCGCCGAGTTGGTGTGCAGGGTTGATAGCACTAAGTGGCCGGTTTGGGCAGCTTTTATCGCAATTTCAGCGGTTTCTAAATCACGAATTTCACCCACCATGATTACATCAGGATCTTGGCGTAAAAAGGCGCGCAGTGCCATAGAGAAATCAAGCCCGGCCTTGGCATTAATATGAACTTGGTTGACCCCGGTTAAGTTAATTTCAACCGGATCTTCCGCGGTCGCAATATTACGTTCCGGATTATTTAAAATATTAAGCCCAGTATATAATGACACTGTTTTGCCGGAGCCCGTTGGGCCGGTGACTAAAATCATGCCCTGTGGCTGGTTAAGATGCTTAAGGTAGAGCGCCTTTTGCTCGGGCTCATACCCTAAGGCATCAATGCCCATCATGGCAATAGACGAATCAAGAATACGCAACACCATTTTTTCGCCGAACAAGGTCGGTAGTGAACTGACTCGGAAATCAATCGACTTTTTGTTCGAGACTTTTAATTTTATCCGACCATCTTGCGGAATGCGTTTTTCGGCGATGTCCATTTTTGACATGACCTTAATTCGCGCCGCCATGCGCGAGGCTAAATAGGCGGGTGGATTGCCCATTTCATGTAAAATTCCGTCGATTCTAAAACGTACGCGATAGGATTTTTCGTAGGGTTCAAAGTGTAAATCGGAAGCGCCTTTGCGAATGGCATCCATCAATAGCTTATTAATGTAAATAACGATTGGCTGGTCGTCTTTGTCAACATCGTCATCTTGCTGCTGTGCTGGGCCTTCGTCAACGCCAATTTCTGCTAACTCTTGCTCGTCAAAGGCGTCGATCGCCAAGGCGTCAGAGTCACTTTCAAATAGGCCGTTAATCACCTGCTGCAACTGATTTTCACAGACTAATATAGGTTCTGTGCGCATACCGGCGTTAAACTGGAACTCTTCTAGGGCAGTAATATTAGTTGGGTCGCCAATGGCCAAAAATAGTCGGTTACCACGCACATACAACGGCAGTGCGGCGTGTTTATTAACCCGTTTTTCATTGAGTAAATCGCTTGGTAAAAAGCTATGATCAAACTGGTTTAAATCAAATAATGGCATCCCGAATTCATGGCTGCAAATTTGGGCGAACTTAACCGAGTCAATCAGCTTGCTTTCAACTAGGTGACTTAAAAACGGCCGATTTTCTGCTGCTGCAGCAGTTGCGGCCTGCTGGGCGGCAGCACTTGACAGCAACTGATGGCGGGCAATGACATCTAACAGTCCATGATATGTTGCTGTTGCCATTAAAATTCCTGAATACGCAATTGGTTATAATACTTTCATAGTATCCTAGTTAAGGAAAAAAAAGAACAAGGGCAAGGATTGATTTTCGGTACTTACTAGCGGAATTTTAGCGATTTTTAGGAAAAGTATTAAAAGAGAGAGGGAGAATGGATGGTGTTATTTACTAAGCAGTTTTTTATATTTTAAGTGAAAAAACCCAGCGTTTTAGCTGGGTTTTACAGAAGGTGCAGACTTATTCGCCACAACCTTTGAATGAAATCACATTGGTAGTGCCAGTTTCTAGTGCGCTACAAGCCCAAGTCAATTCGCCGTCTGAATTAACAGTAGAGGTTAAACTAATCGTCGTATTACCAACAACAGCGTCAAAAGGACTAGTATCAGTGCCTTCAATTGACCAAGCTTCCGTTTGTTTAAAAATAGTCAATTGAGCTTGTGATAAAGCGGCTGCGCCGTCGGCTTTTTGAATGTAAGTTTTATAAGCCGGCATTGCTACGGCGGCTAAAATACCGATAATGGCAACAACGACCATCAATTCAATTAGGGTAAAACCTTGTTGTGCTTTTTTCATGGGAGATTTCCTCTGTTGTTTGTCAAGCCAGTCTTATTTAAGTTTAACGAGGCTTAACTAAACGATATTTAATATGAGCTAATGATTTTTGTATTGCACTAGCTATTGCACATTGCAATACAAAATAATCAGAGCTGTTCTCAAGCTATTATATGGCGGTAAAACAACCTAACATCACTAAAGCTGTAAGTTTAGTAACCCGTTAAAATTAACACTATATATCATTAATAACAACGAAAAACCCATACCTTTGTCGGATATTTGAGCAGTTCATGCGAAATAATACCGCCACTCGACTGATAACAAAGAAGTTGTGCTTATTTTGATCGCGGCGCGTGGTGATTATTTAAGCCGCATCGACAGATCTGTCGCTGTAACATGTTTGGTTAAAGCGCCAACAGAAATGTAATCAATCCCGGTGCGAGCAAAGTCGCCAATGGTCGCTAGCGTCACATTGCCAGACACTTCTAATTTGGCTTTGCCCTTGGTTAACTCAACCGCTTGGCGCATCATTTCAATGTCAAAATTGTCTAACATCACAATGTCACTGCCAGCGTCTAACGCTTGGTTTAGCTCTTCAAGGCTTTCAACTTCAACCTCGACCAGTTTGTCGCTATGTAATTGGCGCGCTTTGTCGATCGCTTGTTTTATGCCGCCGCACGCCAGAATGTGATTTTCTTTAATTAAATATGCGTCGAACAAACCAATGCGATGATTAGCACCGCCACCACAGGTTACCGCATATTTTTGCGCGGTGCGCAGACCCGGAATCGTTTTTCGGGTATCGAGCAAACGCGTATTAGTGCCTTCAATATGGTCTACGTATTGCTTAACCACAGTGGCAGTGCCTGATAATAGCTGAATAAAATTAAGCGCTACTCGCTCACCGGTTAATAAAATTTTTGCCGGGCCTGACATTTCACACAGCACTTCGTTGGGCGCAATAATGTCGCCGTCGTCGACTAACCAGTGAATCGCTACTTCGCCACCGAGCTGTTTAAACACCTCTTCAGCCCAAGCTTTGCCACAAAAAACCGCCATTTCGCGAGATATAATTGTCGCCTCGGCGCTAGTATCGTTGGCGATAAGGTTAGCGGTAATGTCACCGTCACTGGCTGATTGGTAGCCGAGATCTTCATTGAGTGCCAGAGTTACGCTTTGTTTAATGTCATCTTGTAGCATATTTTTTACTTACTTTGGTTAAAACAGGAAATTAGTTTATTTTAACGGGTTTTCCCATTCAAATACTAGGTTAATTACTGGGCTTAATTGCAACTTTTAGAATAGATTGTAAAAGTTGTAATTAATTATTGGGTTTACAGCTAATGTTATGGTCGCAGTTGCGGTTGAACTAGCTGCTGCGCCGCGGTTATATGAGCTGCAGACTCTTGCCAATCTAAACTTGGAAATAGCGCCTGAGCTTCAATGAGCATTACATTAGCCGCATTGATTTGTTGCAGATATAAATAAGCCAAAATTAAGTTAGTGTAATGCTGTGGTACTGGCATTACCGTAATTTGTTGCCGCGCCCAGTTAATGTAACGCTTAATCTCTTGTAGCAGCTGGTTTTCAATCGCAATTTGTAATTTGGTTTCAATTAAAACCTGCTCAAAATCATCTGAGACTAGCGGTAAGGATGTTGCAAGCAATGGTAATGAGTCTTGGCTTCTCACCACGTTTGTGATGATCTTTTGACTGATTAGCAAGCTGGTCATTTGCACTGCGGTTACCACGAATAAGACCAGCGCTAGTGCTTTAAAAATAATTGGGTTATCAATCCTGATAATCCGCTCTTTGGTGGGTTGCTGCGTAATGTAAGCAGTAATTAATAAAAAAGTTAGCCAGCTGGCAACGCTTGAATAAAAAGGAAACTCGGTCATTGTATGCAGTGCCAGTGGAAATAGTAACGCCAGTTTAAGCTGCCAGTGACTGCGCTGGCGACCAATGGCATAAATAAAAGCCGCCGCAATAATTAGCATTGCTATTAGAGTAATCACACCGCCTTCAACTAACCACAGTAATGGCTCGTTATGCGGATGACTCATGCGATATTGAGGTTGATAATGCGGGTCGCTGAGATATTTGTCGGCTTGCAATTGGTGATAAGCGCGGCGAAAGCTGCCATAACCGTGGCCTAATAAAGGTTGCTGCTTGATCAGCTCGATTGAGTCGCGATAAATTTCGCTGCGTAACCCCGCTTCGCTGTAGACCGCAGCATTACGGGTATGGCGCTCTAATAAAGCCAATGAACTAAGTGCGAGGGTAATGCCTAATAACACTAAGGCGAGCCACTGCTTATTTGCTGATAATTTGTTTCCCCAGACCTTGTTAATAGAGAGTTGGTTAACCGAGGGCTTATTAACGTCAACATTAGGCTGGTTCACCGTTTCTACTTGGTGATTATTAGCGCTGCGTCGTGGCATTATTAGCAACAATAAGCCGACAATTAGCGCGACAAACCCAGTGCGTGATTGCAGTAATACAATCGCCATGGTGGTAATGACAGGCACGGTATTAAGCAGTAAAGAATAGAGTTTGGTGGGTGTTTTAGTTAAGTCTTTACTTAAGCGTTGGCGTAAATAAAGCGACATTAAAAGTCCGGTCACAAAAAAACTAGCAGCGACATTAGCTTGAAAAAATATCGCCGAGGGCCGGCGTGAATTAATGTTAATAAGGCTTTGGTTGGGCAAAATATAAAATTGAATTAACGAAAATGTCGATTCTATCAAGGTCGCAATTAAAATATATTTAAGCAGTTTTTCAAAATCAGCGTCAGTGAATTCAAACTGAATAATCGCAATTAACACAGCGAGCCCGGCAAATAAGCCAAGTAACCGCTGATGGCTATACCAGCCAGTTCCAGGCGCGTAAATTAATGGCACCAGTAAGATGCAGCAACCAACAGTAATAGCGGTAATAAAGGGGGTATATAATAGTTTTTTACTGTGAGCTATTTGTATAATGCCCAATGCAATTAAGGCTGAAATAGCGATCCAACCCAGCGGGTTAAAAGGGGTGTTTAACGCCATGCCGCCATGATTTTGCTGAAAATAATGCATCGCGACGATAAAATAAAAACCGACAATCAATAAAAAATATTGCTTAAGTTCTAACTGAAATAACCGGGTTTTAAGGGTTGAGTAGTGCAAGTGCAGGTTTAGCATTAAGCTAACATTCCTTGTAAGTAGATGACCTAGGGATTAATTTGGGTCAACGTCAGGGTATTATTTTGTTGGTGCAAGTCTAACTGTTGCAATGCATTCATTCCAAGTAAAATCACGTTGTTTTCAATACCTGGGTTTAAATGGGCCGCTAACTGGCCTAGCTTAATACCCGCAATCGTTAAAGAAGTTACCGTGGTGGCCGCAACTTGAATTTGGCCATTGGCGGTATTAACTGTAAATCGTGGGCCAGCACTAAGCTGGAGTTGGTGCGCAAGATGAGCGGGAATAGATATCTGAGTAGCGCCAGTGTCCAGCAAAAAAGTCACGGGCTTACTATTAATAGTCCCATTAACCAAATAGTGGCCGCGGTTATTTGGTTTAAGCATCACTGAAACTTGGCCGTTGTTTTGGTAATTTGAACTGACTTGCTGATTCGGATTAATTTTTTGCGCGATTTGGTCTTGAAAATAGTAAGCTAACGCCCCGAGCATTAAGCACCAAAAAATAACGGCCATTGCTTTAGCGATGAATGTGTTGCTTATGTTAGTCACGGAGCGTCCTTATAATCGATGAAGAAAATATACGATGAAAACACTTGATCAAAAAGCATTAACTATTGATAACGGTTGGTTAGATAATGCCACTATTTGTTGTTCTAGTCATTACAACCAACGGCCGCTGGTCGATGATATTTCGTTGTTAGTGATTCACAATATCAGTTTACCACCGGGTCAGTTTGGTGGTGGTTATATTAATGACTTGTTTTTAGGCCGGCTAGATTGCCAAGCTGATCCTTTTTTTGCTCAGCTGGAAGGGCTAAGAGTGTCGGCCCATTGCATGATTAGCCGTGCCGGTATTATTACTCAGTATGTCTCCTTTGAAGACAGAGCCTGGCATGCCGGCATTTCAACCTATAATGGCCGAGCTAACTGCAATGACTTTTCAATCGGCATTGAATTAGAGGGCACCGATACCACCCTTTATACCTCGGCGCAGTACGAGGCGCTGGCAAGGGTTACCAAGGTGTTGTGTCGACACTATCGGCGCTTAACACCTCAGACTATTGTTGGCCACAGTGACATAGCCCCTGGGCGAAAAACCGATCCCGGTGACGCTTTTGATTGGTCGCATTATGGCGCTATGTTAGAGTGATTAACTACAAATTTATTGCTAAGCAACATTAAATCAGCGAGTTATATCGCTTTTGGCTTGGTATTTGGATAAAACAACTATTTGGAACTTAATATATTATGGCGTTGTTTGCTTTGTTAGTTGCTTTGTTGCTTGAGCGGATCTATTCATTAGGATCGCATTGGCAATTTGAATATTGGTTTGAGCGAGGTGTTAATAAAGTGACTCGCACGCTTGAGCCAACCGCCTTGTTTTTTCAATTGCTAGTGCTTATTTTACCTGCTAGCTTAACCTGCTTATTATTGCAATTAAGTGCAGGGCTACTTTACAGCCTATTAACACCGATTTTGTGGGTTGTTGCTGTACTGCTCAGTATTGGCTGTGTCCATTGCCGTCAACAATATAAGCATTACTTGTTGTCGGTTTGCCACGAAGACACACAGGCCAGTTATTTAATTGCTGCACAATTGGCTGAAGTTGAGCAGCTTGATGTGACTGAGGCCACTAGTTTGGGCGCGCAAGTTGGCCGCCAACTGGTGTGGATTAATTACCGCTATTATTGTGCAACTGTTTTAATGCTGATTATTGGTGGCCCAGTTGCCGTGGTCTTTTATGCCAGTATTCGCAGTTATGATTTGTTGGTTGATCGCAGGGTGCTGCCAAAGGTGGCTGTTATAAAGACTTTGTTATTTGTGATTGATTGGCTGCCAGCGCGACTAGTGGCCTTGGGCTATGTATTGGTTGGTAATTTTTCGAATGCGATTAGTTTGTGGTTGTCGCTGTTGTTTAAATTTAAATTACCAGCGCCACAGTTAATTGGCGCTGTCGCGATGGCGGCAGAGCAAGTGACTGACGTGTCTTGCGTGCAAGGTGTCTGTATGCAAACGACTTGCCGGTTAGTGGCACTGGCTAAGCGGAATTTATTGTTGCTGCTTGGTTTGGTGGCATTAATGACGATTGCAGGGCTGCTGGCTTAGCGTTATGTTGATCGTTTAAAACGGACACTTATGTGGTAACGCGGGTACAAGTGTTACATTTATCTAATTTCATCATCTAATTAATCGTACTAAGACTAAAGGTTGATTTATTTCATTGCATGGCAATTTTGTTCAATCGAAATTCTTTGCTGGGTGGACAAATTAACTTTTTTTTGTTAAATTCGTCTTCGTTGGTTAATTGGTAATACCAATTATAATAAAGAGGGAATAATGACCTATCGTAAAATCAGGCAGCCAAAGCTATCCGACGCGATTGTGACGGCACTTGAGACCATGATCCTTGAAGGCAGTTTGCGCCCCGGTGAAAAACTACCGTCCGAGCGCGAGCTTGCCAAGCAGTTTGAGGTATCACGCCCGTCCGTCAGGGAAGCGATTCAGGCATTAGAAAGTAAAGGACTATTAAATCGTCGCCAAGGAGGGGGCACCTATGTGCAGGAACAACTGTGGAAGAGCTTGAGTGATCCGGTACTCGAATTAATCGCTAATGATCCTGAAAGTCAGTATGACTTATTAGAATTTCGTCATGCGACCGAAGGGATGCTGGCATTTTACGCCGCAATACGTGGTACCGCGACTGATTTTGAAGCGATTCGACACTGTCAGGAAGCAATTAAGCTGGCCCAAGGCCAACATGATATTGCTAAAGAAGCTGATGAAATCGTTGAATTGTACAAAGTGGTCGCAGAAGCGTCGCATAATGTCGCGATGTTGCATTTGGTGTTAAGCATGAGCCAATTATTGCGCGATAACATTGCCCAGAACCTTGAGTTGCTTTATCGCCATCCAGCGGCCGTTGAGATGAGCAATAAGCACCGAGGCGAATTAATTGAAGCGATTGTTTCTCGACAATCAGAGCAGGCGAGAAGTGCCTCAAATGCTCACTTGGCCTATATTGAAGATATTTTATTATCGGTCCGCCAAGAAGATTCAAGAGTACAACGTTCATTAAGAAGAATACAAAACAACGACCCTGTCTAAGATGCAGGGCTAATGCATTTACCCTCATAGAAGGGAATGTAACGTGGCTGAAATACAAAAAATACATATAAGGAAACGACAATGTCTCACATCAACTTTACGGATGTAGACCCTCAGGAAACTGAGGAGTGGATCGACGCACTTGAAGCAGTACTTCAAGAAGAAGGTCCAGAGCGTGCACATTATTTACTAGAAAAGTTAATTGATAAAGCCCGTCGTAACGGTACTCACCTACCTTACACGGCAACGACTGCTTATTTAAATACCATTGAAACTAGTCAAGAACCGCACATGCCAGGCGATCCGCAAATTGAACGTAACATTCGTTCGATGATCCGCTGGAATGCTCAAGCGATGGTATTGCGCGCGTCTAAGAAAGACTTAGAACTTGGTGGTCACCTAGCCAGTTTCGCGTCGTCTGCGACCTTATATGATGTTGGTTTTAACCACTTCTTTAAAGCGCCAAACGATAAAGACGGTGGTGATTTAGTGTATTTCCAAGGCCATATCTCTCCTGGTATCTATGCACGTTCATTCCTTGAAGGACGTTTCACTGAAGATCAAATGGATAACTTCCGTCAGGAAGCATTTGCCGACGGTCTTTCTTCGTACCCGCACCCTAAGTTGATGCCTGAATACTGGCAGTTCCCTACGGTTTCTATGGGTCTTGGTCCAATTCAAGCAATTTATCAAGCGCGCTTCCTTAAGTACCTTACTGACCGTGGCATTAAAGATTGTTCTGGTCAGACGGTATATTGCTTTATGGGCGACGGCGAATGTGATGAGCCTGAATCACTAGGTGCTATCGGTCTTGCTGCGCGTGAAGGTCTTGATAATTTATGTTTCATTGTTAACTGTAACTTGCAGCGTCTTGACGGTCCGGTTCGTGGTAATGGCAAAATTATTCAAGAACTTGAAGGTGAATTCCGCGGCGCTGGCTGGGAAGTTATCAAGGTTATCTGGGGTCGCTACTGGGACTCTCTACTCGCTCGTGATACCAGTGGTAAATTGTTACAGTTAATGGAAGAAACCGTTGACGGTGAATACCAGAACTGTAAGCAGAAAGGCGGCGCATATACGCGTGAGCACTTCTTTAACAAGTATCCTGAAACCGCTGAAATGGTTGCAAACATGACCGATGACGACATTTGGCGTCTAAATCGTGGTGGCCATGACCCAATGAAAGTTTATGCCGCTTATGCGAAAGCGAAAGCGACAAAAGGTCGTCCAACCGTTATTTTAGCTAAAACGGTTAAAGGTTACGGCATGGGTGATTCAGCTGAAGGCAAAAACATTGCCCACGGCGTTAAGAAAATGGACATTGAAGTGCTTAAGCAATTCCGTGACCGTTTCAACATTCCAGTGTCAGATGAAGACCTACCGAATCTTCCTTACTACCGCCCGGCAGCCGACAGCGCAGAAATGAAATACATGAAAGCGCGTCGTGACGAATTAGGTGGTGTGTTACCGCAACGTAAGCCTAAGTTCTCTGAGCAGTTAAATATTCCAAGCCTAAGCATTTTCGACAATGTGCTTAAAGGGTCTGGCGAGCGTGAAATTTCAACCACCATGGTTATGGTTCGCATCATGACTGCGTTGGTTAAAGATCGTGAAATCGGTAAGCGCATTGTGCCTATCGTGCCTGATGAAGCACGTACTTTCGGTATGGAAGGCATGTTCCGTCAAATCGGTATTTATGCGCACGAAGGCCAAAAATACGTTCCTCAAGACAGAGATCAAGTAGCTTACTACCGTGAAGATACGACTGGTCAGGTATTGCAGGAAGGTATTAACGAGCTTGGCGCCATGGGTTCTTGGGTATCTGCAGCGACATCTTACTCGGTTAACGATTGTCCGATGATCCCGTTCTACATCTATTACTCAATGTTTGGTTTCCAACGTATTGGTGATATGGCGTGGGCTGCTGGTGATATGCAAGCACGTGGTTTCATGGTTGGTGCAACGTCAGGTCGTACCACATTAAACGGCGAAGGTTTACAGCATCAAGATGGTCACAGCCATATTCAGGCCGGTACTATCCCTAACTGTGTATCTTACGATCCTACATACGGCTACGAGCTAGCTGTTATCGTGCAAAACGGTATCGAAAGAATGTACGGTGAAGCACAAGAAAATATTTACTACTACCTAACAACGCTTAACGAAAACTACCAGCAACCAGCAATGCCAGAAGGCGTTACTGAAGGTATCATTAAAGGTATCTACCCGTTTGCTACCGTTAAGAGCAACGGTTCTAACACGGTTAAGTTACTTGGTTGTGGTACTATTTTTGAACAAGTACGTAAAGCGGCAACTATTCTTGCTGAAGATTTTGGTGTTAGCTCTGAGCTATACAGCGTAACGTCTTTCAATGAGCTAGGTCGTGATGGTCAAGACGTTGAGCGTTTCAACATGCTTAACCCAACTAAAGATGCTCGTGTTCCGTATATCACAGAAGTATTAGGTGCTAGCGAAGATAACATCGTTATCGCGTCAACGGATCACATGAAGTCATTCGCTGAACAGGTTCGCGCTTATATTCCTGGTAGCTACAAAGTATTGGGTACTGACGGTTTTGGTCGCAGTGATAGCCGTGCTAACTTACGTTCACACTTTGAAGTTGATGCGGCGCACGTTGTTGTTGCTTCACTTTCTGAGTTGGTTAACCGTGGCAAGCTTGAACAGTCTGTACTGATTGACGCAATGACGCGTTTTGGTATCGACGGCGACAAAATCAACCCACTTTACGCATAAAGGATCAACAACATGTCTGATTTACAAGATATCTTAGTCCCTGATGTTGGTGGCGAAGAAGTAGAAATTATCGAAATTTGTGTTGCCGTTGGCGATTCAATTGAAGAAGAGATGGCACTAATCACTGTTGAGTCTGATAAAGCCTCAATGGATATTCCTGCACCATTTGCTGGAACCCTAAGTGAACTTTGTGTCGCTGTTGGCGATAAAGTTTCTGAAGGTAGCCGTCTTGGCGCAATGACTGTTGGCGCTAGCGCGCCGGCAGCGGCTCCTGTTGTTGAGGCTGCACCTGTTGCAGCCGCAGCGCCAGTCGCTGCAGCAGCACCTGTGGCCGCTGCGCCAACAGCGTCTGCTGTTCAAGAAGTGCATGTACCAGATATTGGTGAAGATGGTCAGGTTGAGATCATTGAAGTGCTAGTTGCCGTTGGCGACACTGTTGCTGCCGAAGATGGTTTAATCACGCTTGAAACTGACAAAGCGACCATGGACGTACCCGCTCCTTTTGCTGGCACCGTGGTTGAAGTGAAAGTTGTCGTTGGCGATAAAGTCGGCGAAGGTTCACTTATCGTGATGCTTGAAACATCTGCTGGTGCAGCTGTTGCTGCCCCTGTTGTTGAAGCGGCTGTTGCTGCTCCAGCGCCAGTCGCTGCTGCACCTGTTGTTGCGGCACCTGTAGCTGCGGTAGCGTCGGCTCCTGCGCTACAAGATGTTGCGGTTCCTGATATTGGCGAAGACGGTGAAGTTGACGTTATCGAAGTATTAGTTGCTGTTGGCGATACCGTTGCCGAGGAAGATGGCCTAATTACGCTTGAAACCGACAAAGCGACCATGGACGTGCCTGCACCTTTTGCTGGCGTGATCAAAGAGCTATCCATTGCAGCGGGTGGTAAAGTGGCTACGGGCACTATCATTGCTGTTATCGAAACGGCTGGTGGTACTGTTGAAGCGCCAGTTGCGGCTGCACCTGCTCCAGTAGCTGCTGCTCCTGCTGCTGCGCCAGCGCCTAAAGCGCCGCCAGTGCCAGCTCATCCGTCAAAAGCATTGCCAGGTAAGCGTACTAAAGCTCATGCCTCGCCGTCAGTACGTCGTATTGCCCGTGAGTTTGGTGTTGATTTATCGCTAGTTACTGGTACTGGTCGTAAAGGTCGCGTATTACGTGAAGATGTTCAGTCTTACGTTAAATACGAATTATCACGCCCTAAAGCTTCTGCGGCGACAGCAACAACGACTGGCAGTAATGAAGGTGGCTTGAGTGTTGTTAGTGTTAAGCCAGTTGATTTCTCGAAATTTGGTGAAATCGAAGAGAAGAAGCTATCGCGCATTCAGAAAATTTCAGGTCCATTCTTGCATCGTAACTGGGTAACCATTCCACACGTTACTCACTTTGACGAAGCAGATATCACTGAACTTGAAGTTTTCCGTAAAGAGCAAAACGCCATTGCTGAAAAGCAAAAGCTTGGCCTTAAGATTTCGCCACTGGTATTTATCTTAAAAGCATCTGCTAAAGCATTAGCGGCTCACCCAACGTTTAACTCGTCATTGAGCAGCGACGGTGAATCACTTATTCTTAAGAAATACATTCATATCGGGATCGCGGTTGATACACCAAACGGCCTAGTTGTTCCTGTTGTGCGTGATGTTGATAAGAAAGGCATTTACGAGTTATCACGCGAACTGGGTGAAATCTCTAAGAAAGCCCGTGACGGCAAGCTAAAAGCAACTGATATGCAAGGTGGTTGTTTTACAATTTCAAGCCTAGGTGGCATCGGCGGCACGGCGTTTACGCCAATCGTTAATGCGCCAGAAGTGGCAATTTTAGGTGTTTCTAAATCAGAAATGAAGCCTAAATGGAATGGTAAAGAGTTCCTACCGAAATTGATGGTTCCGCTTTCAACGTCTTATGACCATCGGGTAATTGATGGTGCTGAAGCCGCACGATTTAGTGCGACTTTAGCTGGAGTATTATCTGACATTCGTCGCTTAGTACTTTAATCAATAGAAGCCGCACACTCTGCGGCTTTTTTGATTGCAGGCAAAAAGTTGGTCGCTGTAATAAATGCACACCAATAGCGATTAAATGATTTAATTGCGCAATAGCACTATACATATTTTGTCTAGCTGGCTAAAATTGAGCAAACTAAAAAGACACATATCGCAGCCATCATAAGCGTGGTTTTGCGAACACACATCGAGGTGAAAATGAGCAACGAAATTAAAACTCAGGTTGTAGTATTGGGCGCAGGCCCTGGTGGTTATTCAGCAGCGTTTCGCGCAGCGGATTTAGGGCTAGATGTTGTATTAGTAGAAAAATACGCAGATTTAGGCGGCGTTTGTTTAAACGTTGGTTGTATTCCGTCTAAAGCACTACTACATGTTGCTAAAGTTACTCAAGAAGCAAAGCATATCGAAGCGCATGGTATTACCTATGGTGAACCAACGATTGATATCGCTAAAATTCGTGGCTACAAAGAAGGCGTTGTCAATAAATTAAGCGCTGGTGTTGCAGGCATGGCCAAGATGCGTAAAGTTAAAACAGTCACTGGCACCGCTAAATTTACCAGCACTACTAGCTTAGTTGTTGAAGGTGAAGAAACGACAACAATTAACTTCGAGCATGCAATTATCGCTTGTGGTTCTCGCCCAATTGAATTGCCATTTATTCCGCATAACGATCCACGCATCTGGAACTCAACTGACGCACTTAAAGTCGACGGCGTTCCTAAGAAATTGCTGATCATGGGCGGTGGTATCATCGGTCTTGAAATGGGCACTGTGTATGAAGCGCTAGGCAGTGAAGTGGACGTGGTTGAGATGTTCGATCAGCTAATCCCTGCTGCTGATGCTGATATGGTTCGCATCTATACTAAAGCCAACAAAAAACGTTTCAACTTAATGTTATCAACTAAAGTAACAGCGGTAGAAGCGAAAGAAGACGGCATTTACGTTTCGGTTGAAGGCAAAAAAGCGCCAACAGATCCAATTCGTTATGACGCGGTACTTGTTGCCATTGGCCGCGCGCCAAATGGTTTACAAATTGGTGCACAAGGTGCCGGTATTGCAGTTGACGAGCGTGGTTTCATTAACGTTGATAAGCAAATGCGTACTAATGTACCAAACATCTTCGCTATCGGTGATGTTGTGGGTCAACCAATGCTTGCGCATAAAGCCGTGCATGAAGCGCACGTTGCCGCTGAAGTTATTGCCGGTAAGAATCACTTCTTCGATCCTAAAGTTATTCCTTCAATCGCTTACACCTTCCCAGAAGTTGCATGGGTTGGTCTAACTGAGAAAGAAGCGAAAGAGCAAGGCATCAACTTTGAAGTAGCTAAGTTCCCATGGGCTGCAAGTGGCCGTGCTATCGCTTCAGACGTGTCTGACGGCATGACAAAGCTAATCTTCGACAAAGATACTGACCGTATTATCGGTGGTGCTTTAGTGGGAGATAATGCAGGTGAGTTACTAGGTGAAATCGGCCTAGCGATCGAAATGGGTTGTGACGCTGAAGATATCGGCCTAACAATTCACGCTCACCCAACATTGCACGAGTCAATCGGCTTGGCGGCAGAGATTTATGAAGGTTCAATTACCGATCTTCCTAATCCTAAAGCGGTAAAGAAAAAGAAATAACTTCTTTTTGTTATTAGCATAAAAAGGGCTGTCAATTGACAGCCCTTTTTTATGCTTGTGGGCTTGCATAGCTTTAACGTAGTGAGTTTGTTAGGTTAACGATCAATGGAGATTGTCGTAATTAGCTAATTTGTCGTTTTTTCTAGTTAGATAGCGGCACGTTACCTGAAATTTGAGATTGATATAAGTGAGTATAAAACCATACATTTTGTGCGTTATTTGCTATTATACAGCTAGTTAATAAACTTGAGCTCGATTAATTATGTTTTTTCATGCCGCTAGACAACCTATTCTTGATCGCGACAAAAACCTCTTTGGCTATGAGTTGTTGTTTAGAGATGGCGTGAGCAATGTTTTTCCAGATATCGATGGCGATGCAGCGACCTCAAAAATCGTCGCGGCTAGTCAGTTCGATTTTTCAATGAGTGACTTTACCGGCGACAAACCGGCCTTTATTAATTTCACCCTAGAAACGTTAGATAAAAAATATCCTGCCTTGGTCCCGCCAGAACAATTAGTGGTTGAAATATTAGAAACGGTTAAACCCGGTAAAAAATTGTTAAGCCATTGCAAAGAGTTAAAACAGCAAGGTTATGTGATTGCGCTCGATGATTATATTCACCAGCCGGTATGGCGTCATTTTTACCCTTTTATCGACATCATTAAAATAGATCTGCTCGATACATCGCTTGAGACCATTCATGAAGTGATTACAGCAATTAAAGACTATCCAAATATTAAGTTATTGGCCGAAAAAGTTGAAACTTATGAGCAATTTCAACTGATGTTAGATCTTGGCTTTGAATATTTTCAAGGGTATTTCTTTTCAAAACCTGAAATGATCAAAGCTAAAACTTTAACGCCCTCGCAGGTCAGTTTGGCGGAATTACTCTACGAAACGAGTAAAGCCGATCTTGATTTACCGAAGATTATTAGCGTGTTTGAATTAGACGTTAATTTGTCATACAAATTATTGCGTTATAGTAATTCACCGCTGTTTAAGCGACGTACCGAAATTTCAACGATAAAACAAGCATTAGTCACCTTGGGCAAGGCTGAGTTACAAAAATTTGTGTCGGTCTTATTCTCGGCTCAAACTTGTGAGGGCAAGCCGCCTGAATTGATGGCATTGGCACTAACTCGGGCTAAATTTTGTGAGGGTCTGGCGGGACAATCTAGCCAAATCAAGGATAAGTCAATGGCATTTTTGACTGGCATGTTGTCATTAATCGATGCGATCCTTGGCGAAACGATGGAGACGGCGATGGAAAAGTTGCCACTGTCTAGCGTCATTAAAGTTGCATTGATTGAGGGTGAAGGTGAACTTGCTAAGCTTATTACGATTGCTAAATTCTACGAGACAACTGATTGGGACGCTGCACTTAGCGAGATTAAAAGTCTTGGCATCGAACAAGAGCAAGTACCTGAAATTTACCAAAAATCGGTGCAGTGGGCTAATGAGCAAATGCAGTTTATCTTGAGCTCAGCTTAAATTCCCACGCGAATTGCAGCCATAAAAAAGCCCAGATAATTATTTATCTGGGCTTTTTTTAGCAAGAAATCTTATTAAGATGCTTTATCAAGTTAGTTTAATAAAGCACTGAAACAAAACACTCGACTAAAGCGCTTTAGCTAACCATTTTAGCAAAACAACGATCGGCTGCAGCCAGCGTGGCAGCAATTTCTTGCTCACCGTGAGCGGTTGATAAGAAACCGGCTTCATAAGCCGATGGCGCTAGGTAAACACCTTCTTCGAGCATCAGGTGGAAAAAGGTATTAAACTGCTCAATATTACATTTAGTCACTTGTTCGAAGCAGCTCACTTGAGGTTGGTCGGTAAAGAAAAACCCAAACATCGCGCCAACATAGTTAATCGCCATTGGGATGCCATGTTTATTCGCTGCCGCTTTAAAACCTTCAGCTACTTGCTTGGTTTTGGCCGTTAGGCTGTCATGCAAACCCGGCTCGCATAATAATTCTAATGACTTAAGGCCAGCGGCCATCGCAATAGGGTTACCAGACAAGGTGCCTGCCTGATAAACTGGGCCGGTTGGCGCAATGTATTGCATCACTTCTTTACGACCACCAAAAGCACCCACTGGCATGCCGCCACCAATGACTTTACCTAAGGTAGTAATATCAGGTTTAACGTCATAATAAGCCTGCGCGCCACCAAGGGCTACGCGGAAACCTGTCATCACTTCATCGATGATCAATAGCGCTTGATGCTTATCGCACACCGCGCGTAGTTTTTGTAAAAAATTATCGGTTGGTGGAATGCAGTTCATGTTGCCAGCAACGGGTTCAACAATAATACATGAGATGTCGTCACCATATTGCTCGAACAAGGCTTCTACTGAGGCAATATCATTGTAGGTCGCGGTCAAGGTATGCTTGGCAAAATCAGCTGGAATACCAGGAGAGCTTGGTTGACCTAGGGTTAATGCCCCAGAACCTGCTTTGACGAGTAAAGAATCAGCATGACCGTGATAACAGCCTTCAAATTTTAAAATCTTATCGCGCTTGGTAAAACCTCGGGCTAAACGAATGGCACTCATGGTGGCTTCTGTGCCAGAACTGACCATGCGAACTTGTTCCATTGACGGCACCAGTTCACGGACTTTTTCAGCCATGATAATTTCTAGTTCGGTTGGTGCGCCAAAACTTAAACCGTTAGCGGCTTGGTTGATCACTGCCTGGCGAATTTCAGGGTGATTATGGCCTAAAATCATCGGGCCCCAAGAACCGACATAATCGATGTAGTCTTTTCCATCAACGTCGGTGATAATCGCTTTATCGGCTTTTTCAATAAACAGCGGGCTGCCACCAACGCCAGTAAAGGCGCGAACCGGTGAGTTAACGCCACCTGGGATTGTCTGCTGTGCTTGTTCAAATAAATCTTGTGAACGACTCATTTTTTGTCCTTATAATAGATTACTTAACCTGTTCTCAGGCTATTTACGGCTAAACCAATTCACTTCGCTTTCGTGTTGCTTAACTTGATCAGCAACACCTAGCGTCAAAGCAAACAGCGCCATTCGAATTAATACACCATTTTCTACTTGACGGAAAATAGCTAAATTAGGGTTTAAATTTAAATCGACATCGAGTTCGTTGGCCTCTTCGCGAGAGTCGCGTGGTAACGGGTGCATGATGACGGTATTAGATTTGCAATGCTGGGTATAAATTTGTTGATTCAAGCGAAATTGGCCACGGTATTTATTGGCTTCATCAGGGCTTGGGAAGCGTTCTTCTTGAATTCGAGTCAAATACAAAATATCGGCATCAAGATTGCCTTCAAGCTCATCGGTAATAATTACCCGATGGCCAGCGTCTTCAATTAGTGAGATCACATCATCAGGCATCGCCAATTCTTTGGGCGAAATCAAGCTGAAAGTTATGTTGTTATATTTGCTCAGTAACTTTGATAATGAATGAACGGTGCGACCAAATTTAAGATCACCGACCATTGCTATGTGCATATTATCAATGGTTCTTAATTTACTCGAAAGCTCTTTTTCAATGGTATATAAATCAAGTAAGGCTTGCGTTGGGTGCTCGTTCGAGCCATCGCCGCCATTGATTACCGGCACCAGTGAACCGGTGGCAAACTCGGCAACCGAGCCTGATTGTGGGTGACGCATCGCAATAACATCGGCATAACTGCTTAATACGCGAGCTGTATCATAAAGAGACTCGCCTTTAGATAGTGCCGAGCTGCTAATGCCCGTCGTTTCACGGACAAACCCACCGAGCAAGTTAAAGGCACTACCAAAACTAACGCGGGTTCTGGTACTGGCTTCAAAAAACATATTGCCTAAAATGGCACCGTCGAGCACCTGGGTGCGCTTTTTGCGTTGAGCATAAGGAAGCATAATATCGGCAGTGGAAAAAATGGTGGAAATTGCGTCGCGGTCTAGTTGCTTGACCGACAAAATATGGCTGCCCGTGAAATCAATCATGTGATGTTCCTTAAAAGAAGTGATACCCAATAAACGATAAGCTTTGTGGCGGCAAAATATAGCAGAAAATCAGCATTGCCTAAAGCAGATTCATGATTAAATCCGCTAATAACCTCGGCCTTTGTGGAGGTGTTTTTGCAAAGAGCGCCAGCTAAGCAGACCAACGGGGACATTGCTGCCTTGGGCTAAAATAAGTACATAACCTTTTCGCTGCGGACTCAGTAACTGGTAGGCTTGGGCCAACGTGGCATTGTCAGTAAGGGTATGAATGCTCACTAGAGTCAGATCTGGACTGGTATAACCCATCATATTTGAAGGCACTAAATACTGTCCCTGCTCACCGCGCTGAACAATAACCGTCGGCAAGGTGCTATTGAGCGTACGCCAAGGTGAACTGGCTTCTAGTAAGTTGAACTTACGGCGCATTAATACCACCACGCCAGTATCTTGCAGCTCATAAATAACCGGTGACACTTTATAGTTTAATTTTTGTAAATCGAGCTGAGCATAAAACAACGAATTAAGTTTAAATACCTGTTGTGATAATAATATCGCGGGAACCACGACCAGCAAGCTCGGAAAAATAATGGCGGCATTGCCAGACAGCTCTAACACGGCCACTAACGCGGCGAGCGGGGCATTGAGACTGGTTGCCATCATCGTAACCATGCAAATCATCACCGCCATTGGCGCAAACTCAATTAGCTGCGGAAAATAAGGCACCAATGACCAAACAATAAAACTGCCAAGCAAGGCCCCGATACCATAAAGCACCCCGATCACGCCGCCGGGAACGCCCAAACCGAGTGAAAAAATAGTGGCGACAAACTTTGCGATTAACATCGTCAAGATAAATGATGTTTCAGGGTGCTCAGTTAAGGCGACGGTTAAAGCGCCGTAATCAGACCCCATGGTTTGCGGTACTAACCAGCCAATAATAGCCATGATAACAGCAGCCAGCGGCAGGCGAATATAAATGCTGACTTCACGAGAATGTTTAATAATGCTTAGTAACGAGCGATTAAATAATACCGCAATAAGGCCAACCGTTAGCCCAAGAATTATAAAGGGCAACAAAGCATTAATGGTGATTTGTGGCAGTAATAAATCGCTATACAGATGGATATCACCAAAGACCATACGGCTCATGGCGGTGCCAAGTAAAGCTGAAACCATAATGGGTAAGAATAAATGAATTCGATATTGCCGTAACACCACTTCTAGCACAAAGACCACCGCGGCTAAGGGGGAATTAAACGAGGCTGAAATACCCGCTGCAACACCGCAAGCTGCCATTATTCGTTTGGCATTGTTGGGCATTTGAATGAAATTAGCCAGTACACTGGCGCTGCCCGCTCCGACATGAACCGCCGGGCCTTCTCGGCCAACCGAAAAACCGCCCGCTATCGCGGCTATCGCACTAAAAAATTGATTTAACGTATTGCCAGCAGGGATGTAGCCATAATATTTTCGCTGACGATATAAAACAAAAGGAATGCCCATACGGTGAAATTTGTGCCGGGTTATTCGTACCATCAATAAAATACATATCACGGCAATGACCGGCAGTATTAAACGCATAGCGGGAGCTAGGTCAGAAAAGTCACCATTGTTGACCGCGTAAAAATTAGTAATAGTCGCGATGGTTAGTCGCAGTAAGATGATGGCCACAGCTGCAAAAAAGCCGACAATCAAGCCGCAGATGACTAATTGCCATGAGGTTTTTGGGTGGGCTAGATGATATTTAAAACCTTGAATAAAGCTCATTGGCGTAGGATTAGTCATCTCAAATTTGTTCGGCAATTGATACTACTATAGAATGCCGACTATTGCAGATTATTGAGCAGATATTAAATTTAATGTTAAGGTTAAAATACTTTTTTAAAGCCCAGTTTGGCCTAGTTCAGGCAATCCTTTTTGTGCTTAGTGGTCTGGTGGCTGGTGGTTACTGGTTCGGTCAGACCGACAATAGCAAGGCGTTAGCGCAGTTGTCCCAATTAACGGCTGACAATAAAGGTAATAAATTGGCGCTATCACAAGCGGCTATTTCGTTAGAGATTGAGCGTAACACCATTGTTGAAATGAACGCGACTATTTTACGCCAGCAATCTGAGCTGATTGAGCAACAGTCCGCTTTACGATTCTATCAAAAAGTGATGGCACCCGGCGATACTGAAAATGGGGTACAAATCGAAGATATTAAGCTTGAGGCGGGCATTAGTGCCAACCATTATCGCTTTCAATTGGTACTTGCTCAGCTCGAAAAACGTAAACGTTACATTAAAGGTGAAGTACAGTTAGCGGTTATTGGCAGTGAGAACGGGCAGCCCAAGACCGTTAATTTAACCAAGCAGATTAAAAATGCTAGCGCACTTAAGTTTAGTTTTTTGTACTTTCAATCGATTGAAAGCGAGTTTGTGTTGCCACAGGGATTTATCCCGGAGCAGTTAGAACTTCGCTTGAAAATGTCGAAGCGCCGCGGTCAAAAAGCGGCTAATAACCCGCAGGTTTATGCGTGGGATGAAATTTTAGCTGCGCCGTTAAAATTACTGTTAGATAGTGCGCAGTCGCCCATTTCACAATAAAAGGATTGCACCTACCCGCTCGCTGTAAGATAATTGACCGATTCACTCAGGTTTATTGAGTTTTATTTTTTAGTGAGGTTGCTATGTCTGTAGAAGTCGTTGAAGCTGGGATCCCGTTAGAATTTACGGATGCCGCGGCCCAACGTGTTAATTTTTTGTTAGATGATGAAGATAACAAAGCGCTTAAATTGCGGGTTTATATTACCGGCGGTGGTTGTTCAGGCTTCCAGTATGGTTTTACCTTCGATGATAAAATCAATCCAGATGACATGATGGTTGATAAAGATGGCGCAACCATGATTGTAGATTCAATGAGTTTACAATATTTGGTTGGTGGCCGGGTGCACTTTACCCAAGGGCTAGAGGGGGCACGCTTTTTGGTTGATAACCCTAATGCCACTGCAACCTGTGGTTGTGGTTCATCATTTAGCGTTTAAGCGCGAGCTCGATAAAAAAAACCACCGCTTGCGGTGGTTTTTTTAGTTTAGGATTAAAATTTAATCTTAATCTTAATCGGTTTAAGACTTTAGCTGATCAGCTAGTAGCCCGATAGTTAGCGCGTAGCTGTTAGCACAGTTGTATCTTAAGATAGTCCGATAATTTGCGTATGTTAAGTATGCCGGGCCATCGATGCCGTCAGGCAGAATCAAGGTCGCTTTTAGCTCAACTTTAGGTAATTCAGTGGTATTTAAACGGCGAACCCCTAAGCTGTTCCATTTTTCTAGTGACAGTTTGTCGCTGTGAACGCGTAACGCGCGGCAGCCTTTTTCAGGTGTTGTTGCTTTTACCTGATCGAGCCAGCCATGAGCATTTTTTGGCAAAGAGACCTGACGTCCCCATGTTTGTTGGTCATCCCAACCGAAATGTCTGAGATAATTGGCTATCGATGCAAAAACATCGGCCTGATTATTCCAAATGTCTTTTTTACCATCACCGTCAAAGTCTTGGGCAAAGCGTAAAAAGCTCGATGGCATAAATTGGCCCTGACCCATTGCGCCACTCCAAGAACCTTTCATGTCGCTCAGTTTAATATGACCTTGATCTAAAATCTTTAGGGCATTAAACAGTTCTTTACGGAAATAGGCAGCGCGGCGTTTATCAAAGGCTAAGGTCGCTAATGAACGAATAATATCGTTGTTGCCGGTATAAGTGCCGTAATTGGTTTCTAAGCCCCAAAAAGACAAAATAAAGCGTGGTTGTACGCCATAGGCTTGACCCACCTTTTCAAGCAACGCTCGGTGTTGCTGTTGCATCTTTTTGCCGGTGTCGATGCGCCAGGGTGATAAACGCTTGGTAGAATAGTCGACAAAAGTCCGCTTAAATTCGGGTTGGGCACGATCGCTTTTTATCGCTTTCGGATAAGGTTTAAGATTGGCTAAAGCGGTATCAATAATACCGTCACTTATGCCCTGTTGCTTAGCTTCTGTCCGTACTTTAATCAACCATTGATCAAAGTTAGGTTCACTGGCGTGCGCAGCGAACGAGAGGGGCAAACTAAGGGATGCAGCTAATAATCCTGTTGTTAGTAACCGGGAACATATCGTCAAAATAAATCTACCTTGAAAGTTAAGTTTTTTCCGTTGGGCGTTGTTCTACTTCGTCAATCATACACATTACTTTAAGGGTGTTGGACTTAAATTCTCGTTTATAGAGAATCACCACCACAGCGCTGCATGAAAAAGCAAATAGCAGCGGGTGAACAAACCACGCTAAGGTGGACATCGCAAAGTAATAAGAGCGTAAGCCGTAGTTGTAGCTATGGCCAGCATGATCGACTATTTTAGCGACATTCACCACGTGTTTTTGCTGTTGTTCAGTAATCGGTTGATTCTTTTCAGCGCGAGGGAATGCGCCCATCAGGACTGAGCAAAAGGCATATTGGCGCATCGACCAGGTAAAGGTAAAAAACGCATAAATAAATATGCCGATCATTAACAGCAGCCGCGCCTGAATTTCATGCAAACTTGACGGGTAGGCCGTGGGTAATTGGTTGATGGTCAAGTGAAGTTGATCTGAGGTACTTAATAGCGTCAGTAAGGCTGCCAAAATAAGAATAGTGGTCGACGCGAAGAAACTCACTTGTCGTTCTAAGCTGGCCAGCAAGGCGGTATCGGCAATTAAATGGTCACGATAAAGTAAGCGCTGCATCCACGTAATACGATGGCGGTGCAAGACAGAGGCAATGCAGTGGGTTCTTTTCGCTCGACTTTTGGCAAATTGGGTGTAACCGGTCCAACAGATAAAAAACCAGCTGATACAACCAATCGATATTAATTCACTGCTCACAAATTGATCCTTTTTTTAGGTTTTTTTCTCTGATGTAAAATAACCTGTTCTAAGGGCTTTTGCCAAGCGAGTTAAGCGGTTATTTTATGAAAAATTAAGATCATTGACGTTAATTGAGTATAATGACTGAGATAGCGTTGGCTCAATAGTAAATAAAGCCCAGTTAAACACTTGTTTTTGTCTGATGCGCCCATACCTTGTAGGTAGTGAAATATTAATTCTGGTTGCATTACTCAATGTGATTGGTCATAACAGATATACCAATACCCCGATTGTGGTATTAAAATTTAAAAGGTTGTTATATGTCGGTTAGTTTTGTAGATTCGTGTCGCCTGCCCACTCGGTTAGGTGAGTTCACAATGCATGGTTTCACCGAAGCTAATGGCCAAGAGCATATTATTTTAACCTATGGTGATATTACACCCGAGCAACCATTATTAATTCGGTTGCATTCTGAGTGTTTAACCGGTGACTCATTGTTTAGTATGCGCTGCGATTGTGGTTATCAACTCGAAACTGCATTGTCTAGCATCGTGGCAGCAGGCCAAGGCGCATTGTTATATTTACGCCAAGAAGGTCGCGGCATTGGCTTAATCAATAAAATTAAAGCTTACCATCTGCAAGACGAAGGGGCCGACACCGTTGAAGCCAATGAACGACTTGGTTTTGCTGCTGATTTACGCCGTTATGATATGTGCAAGCCGATGCTTGAGCACTTTGGAGTAAACAAGGTGCGTCTGCTGACCAATAATCCGAAAAAGGTCCAAGCACTGACCGATGTTGGCATCGAGGTGATTGAGCAGGTGGCGATTCAGGTTGGGCGTAACCAGCACAATCATGACTATCTTAATACCAAAGCGGAAAAAATGGGTCACATGATGGCGCCAGGTTTGTTGAGTGATCTGGGGTAACCCCCTAGTCAAGCGCATTATCATTAATATATCGTGGCCAATGTCAGCGTTTTTCTAAACGTGCTGGCAAGGGGCATCGCCCAATCGCTTCATAGGTATATCTGTGTTAGCTTCGATGTAATACGATTTTTTACAAAAGGAATTTGTAAAAATAATGATCATCATTCATCAAAACCAAATCAGTTGGGCCGCCAAATTACGTAAGGTGCATCGCCCCCTTGCATTTTTCGCGATAATCCCGCTATTGGTTTGGCTGCTTAGTGGCCTTATGCTCGCACTCGACCCGAGCAACGAGCTAGCGCGCCAGATTCATCTGGTAGATATCGGCGCCGCTCAACCCTATTTATCCTCTTTAGCGCTGTCGCTTATCTTTGCTGTCAGTGCGATTGGTGGCTGGCTTTTTTGTTATAGCTTTGATGTTAACGATCAACGTCAGCCCGCCATGCCTAACTTACGTGCTTGGCATAAATGGCTGGGTGCTTTGATTGGCATTCAACTGATAATTTGGACCTTTAGTGCGCTTGCTTTAGGTTTGACTGAAGCGGTCAATGATCAACTCAATTCAACCGCCAACATGTTTCACCTGATGTCATATAGTCAAAATACCTTGTTCGACAGTGTGTTATTGCTAGGTGTTTCGAGCCTGACGTTAGTCTTTGTCGTCATTGGCGCATTAATGTTATTGGTTATTTTGTTCGGCCCGCGGGTGAGCCCAGTGACAACGTTTCAAGTGTCAATTTATGGCGCGCAGGGCACTGAAAATGTTACGGTGACTGGGGCGCAGCCTTTACTCAGCGCATTAGCGCAGCAGGCGTATAATTTACCCTCGGGCTGTGGTGGCTCAGGCACCTGCTGTCAATGTAAAGTTAAGGCGATTAGGGTGCATAGTCCGCTGACAGCACAAGAGCGTACCACGCTAACCGCCAATGAGCTGAGTCAGGGTTATCGCTTGGCCTGTCAAATATCAGTCGATAACGATTTGGCGATTGAAGTTTCAAATAATAACCAGCAAAGCATTGAAGTAGATGTCGTGAGCAGCAAGTTTGTTACGCCTTTTATTAAGGAATTGGTGGTTAGTGTGCCATACGGTGCTAATTTTTCGTTTGACGCTGGCCAGTTTGTTAACGTGCAAGTGCCACCTTTTTCGCGTTCAATGAGTCAATTAAACGTGCCGCCACAATTTCAGCCTCATTGGTTGCAGCAGGGATTAAAGCAATATCAGGTGGTTAATTCGCAGCAAATCCAGCGCAGTTATTCGATGGCATCAAGCTCGGCTAATGGCACTAAGTTAGTGTTTAATATTGGCTTAGCGATGCCCAAAAGAGGTTATGGTCCGGGGGTCGCGTCAACGTATTTATTTGGGCTTAGGGTTGGCGAGCGATTAACTATTTCTGGTCCACTGGGAGAGTTTGTGTCCAGTGACAACAGCCGCCGAGAAATGATTTTTGTCGGCGCTGGCACCGGCATGGCGCCGTTAAAATCGCATATTGACAGTGTCACGGCCAGTCAACCGAGTCGTAAAGTATCCTTATGGTTTGGCGCACGCACCGAAGATGATATATTTTATCAAGCGCATTATGATCATTTAGCCCGCCGTCATCATAATTTTAACTGGACTGTTGCCTTGTCTAAACCAGACAGTAAGTGGCAGGGAGCGACCGGACATATTCAACAAACCTTATTTAATCAATATTTAGATCAACACCCGCGACTGAGCGACTGTGATTTTTATCTTTGCGGTCCCCCAGTAATGATGCAAGACACGACAAGGTTATTGCAGCGTAAAGGGGTGTCCCAGTCGCAAATTTTATGTGATGAATTTACTTAAAGGAACAGCAGATGAAGACAGTAGTAATTACCGGTGCTAATCGAGGCATAGGTTTGGCCATGGCCAGTGAATTTAAGCGTTTGGGTTATCAAGTGATCGCTTTGTGCCGCCAAACATCGGCTAATTTAGCGCAGCTCAATGTACGCGTAATCGAAGGGGTCGATGTCGCAACTGATAAAGGGCGTGAGACAATGGTTACAGCCTTAGCAAATGTCTCGATTGATATTTTAATTAATAATGCCGGCATTTTACGTGATGAATCATTAGGCGAGCTTAATAGTGCAACGATTATGGCACAATTTTCAGTCAATGCGCTGGCGCCATTACAGGTAGTTGACTTACTGGCTAAACAATTGCCCAAGGGGTCAAAAGTCGCGTTAATTACCTCACGTATGGGCTCGATCAGCGATAATGGTTCCGGCGGGCGTTATGGCTACCGCATGTCAAAAGCCGCGCTCAATGCAGCTGGCATGTCATTAAGCAAAGATTTAGCACCGCGCGCGATTTCAGTTGGTTTATATCACCCTGGTTATGTTCAGACCGATATGGTCGCAAACAATGGTGATATTAGTGCCGCAACGGCCGCGAGTCGACTGGTTAAGCTAATTATTGAGCAAGATATGACGCAAACGGGTCTATTTAAGCATTCAAATGGTGAAATATTGCCTTGGTAGTCGTAAAATAAGCTTATGACATAGCAAAAGATTATTATTATGGAATTTGAATTTAAAACTGATTACTTAAACGATTCATTTCGCGCCGAGTTTTCGATGGGGCATGAAGCGATTGGCCATTGGTTAGTGGCAGAACTGGGCAGTGACGTTGCTGATATTAAACAGCTGCTCGACCAACTTGCGGTTATTAAAAAACAAGAAAACACCGAAACATTAATGGAAGGACGAGATTTCTCTTTAACCGTGACGCCACAAGATATCATCGTTAAAGCCAATGTTTTACATCTCGAGGCTGAGATCCCCGAAGGCGAAGATTTAGCGCATTACGATGACGAAAGTTTTGCCGAATGTGGCATTGAAGACTTTGAAACCATGCTGCACAGCTGGATTGAGTTTATCGTCAATAAATAATCCAAGATTACTCGGGTATGTTTACGGCAGCCTAGCTGCCGTATTATGGCGTTAAGCTAGCGTTTTACGACGTTAAACGTTAGTACCTCTTAGATCTATCCCCTCGCATTGTGGACATCTAAACTTTGTTGGTTTTCAACCTTAAACTAAGAGTCAGTAACAAGTGGCACTTAAGCTAACCCCTTGTTAATTCGTCATACTGCATCTTCAAAAACAGTTAGTGTTGAGCGCTTAAGCAGACGATGACTGATAACCTCATGCTTTACTGACCAGTGAGTGCTTTTAAATGGCCAGATAAACGTGGCGGTTACTTTAGCGCTGTTACTGATGCCTTGTTGTCATTAACCGTTGCATTAAGTTATGGTGACAAAGCATCTTGATGTAGCTTCTTTGTGTCTAAGTGTCGATTAAGTGTCAAATATAGCAGTGACACATGAATGCCTTTGAGTTAGTGCGGCTCAGAGCAACCACAATTCTCTTTACTTTGACACAATCGATAATTCCAAATATGCCCGAAAGCAATGATGATTGTGCCAGCGACAGTCAGCGCTTTTTCTCCGGTTTCACCCAGCAAGTCATGGCCAAATACAGCGGCGGCTATTAAGGTCAACAAGCCAACGGCGCCAGTAACAACGACCCGATAACGCTGATGTTTTTTACAGCCGAGAGTCAGGGCATAAGCACTGGTTGGCACGACAGCAACCAACAACCATAAATGGAAAGCTTCATCGGCAAATGGCATGGCTGCAATAGCAGGTAAAAATACAGCAATTAGTGGTAGTGCTAAGCAATGGACAGTGCAAAGCAGCGAAAGACTAATCGCTGCTTTGTCACTAATACGTTGAATATTGTTCATAGTTAATAATTTTCCTAGGTTACTTAATTTACTTACTTAGATAGTTCATTTTATTATCACGGGCTACAAACGGATTGAGCCAATTGATGATGTAATAATTTAGGTTATGTTATAACATAACACTAGTTTTAAAAAGACTTATCATAAAAAAAGTGATTAAGCTCGCAGCGTTGAACGTAAATAATTAATGATTTACGTGACTTTTTAATTGGTTGCTTAGTGTAATCATGTGGTTAGGTTGTGAGTGCTGGATAATTATTTTTGTAGACCAGCAAATTTTTAGTTTAAATGTGTAATGTTATAATATAACATACTGGCATTATTTAAATGAGGATCATATTTTATGAAATTGTTAACCGGCATATTATTATCACTCGCAGCGCCGATGGTTGCGGCAGAGTCAGTAGAACGCTTTCATCAAAGCCATGAGCATGGCAAAGGCAGCATGACGGTAGTGCTCGACGGTGTAAAGTTACAGATTAATATCGATAGTCCTGCTGACAGCGTTGTCGGTTTTGAACATGCACCACGTAATGACAATCAGCGTTTAGCGCTTACCAGCGCAATGAGCCTGCTACAACAACCTCAGAAATTATTTATGTTGCCAAGTGCTGCCGATTGTCAGTTACAGTCGACCACAATTGACGCAGCAATGCTTGAACATGACGAGCATGACGACGACCATGACAAGCATGATGACGACCATGACAAGCATGATGAAGATCATGACAAGCATGATGACGACCATGACGAGCATGATGAAGACCATGACGAGCATGATGAAGACCATGACAAGCATGATGACGATCATGACGAGCATGACGACCATGCTGATGGCCACAGTGACTTTGAACTGTCTTATGTTTTCGTTTGCGCTAAGCCGCAAGCATTAACGAAATTTTCGGTCGAACTAAATAAACATTTCCCACAGCTACAAGAATTAACCGTGCAGTTAATTGGCCCTAAAGGTCAAAGTTACCAAGAGCTAAACACCAACAATAAGTGGGTAAACTTTTAGTGTTAACACCTATTATTGAATTGGATCAGGTTCACTTTAGTTGGGATCAAGCACAACCTGTGCTTGATATCCCCCAGTTAAAGATCTATCCCGGTGAGCGAATATTCCTGCATGGCCCTTCAGGCAGCGGTAAAAGCTCACTGCTCAACTTGATTGGCGGAATTAATACTCCCAATCAGGGCAACGTCAGCGTATTGGGACAAAAAATTAACCAGCAGGGCAGTGCCTGGCGCGATCGTTTTAGGTCTAATCATATTGGACTGATATTTCAGCAATTTAACTTACTGCCTTACCTTAGTGTTATCGAAAATGTGTTATTGCCGTGTCGTTTTTCAGCCAAGCGTCGTCAACGTGCGATAAGCCGTTATGGCTCGTTAAATAGCGCCGCAACAAAGTTACTTGAGCAGCTAGGCATAGCACAAAGCATGCTGAACCGACCGGTAACGGCCTTAAGTATCGGTCAGCAACAGCGAGTAGCCGCAGCCCGAGCACTTATTGGCAGCCCTGAACTACTGATTGCCGATGAACCTACTTCAGCGCTAGACAGTGATAGCCGAAATGCCTTTTTACAGCTATTAATCAATGAATGCGATCACAACGAAACTACGTTGATCTTTGTGAGTCATGACAACTCGCTGCAAGCGAATTTTAGTCGGGTTATTTCATTGGCTCAATTAAACCAAGTTGAGGTGATGTGATGAAAACCTTATTAATGTTAGCGCTGCAAAGCATGAGAAATCGGCGTTTAACGGCAATCATGACCATTTTAGCCATTGCCGTTAGCGTAACCTTGTTAGTCGGGGTTGAGAAGTTAAGAACCGGCGCTAAAGTCAGTTTCAGCAACACCATTTCTGGTACCGACTTAATTGTTGGCGCACGCTCTGGCTCGGTTCAAATGCTGCTATATTCAGTGTTTAGAATAGGCAATGCGACCAACAACATCAGTTGGCAGAGTTATCAAGACATCGCTGCTAACCCTAAAGTTGCTTGGACTATCCCAATTTCATTAGGAGATTCGCATCGCGGGTATCGGGTGCTCGGTACTAACGGTGATTATTTTAAACATTATAAATACGGTCGTCAGCGTCATCTTAAGTTTGAGCAAGGCCACCAGTTTACTGCGTTGCATGACGTGGTGCTGGGCGCTGAAGTGGCGCAAAAACTCGGTTATCAATTAGGTCAGCAGTTAGTGATTGGCCACGGTATTGGCAATACCAGTTTTAGCGAACACAAAGATCAGCCATTTAAGGTTGTTGGCATTCTCAAGCCGACTGGCACCCCACTTGATCGAACCTTGCATGTTAGCTTGGCAGCGATTGAGGCTATTCATGTCGATTGGCAAGCAGGAGCCTATATTGCGGGCTCTGGCGGCACTGTGCCCGTTGAAGAGCGGCAGTTACAACCCAAGGCTATTACTGCAATGCTGGTGGGGTTAAAGTCAAAAATGGCCACATTTAAGCTGCAACGCAGCATAAATAACTATCGTGGCGAAGCATTACAAGCGATTTTGCCCGGTGTTGCACTGCAAGAACTATGGGCGATGATCAGTATTGCTGAACAGATGTTATTGGTTATTTCAGGCTTTGTGGTGGCAACCGGACTGTTCGGCATGTTAACCGTATTGCTAACCAGCTTGAACGAACGACGCCGTGAAATGGCTATTTTGCGTGCTATTGGCGCACGACCATGGCAGATATTTTTGTTGTTGGTACTCGAAACGGGCGGATTGACCTTATGCGGGATTTTGCTGTCGATGGTAATGCTATACGGTGGTTTAGGCCTTACTTTACCGGTGATCGAAAGCCAGTTTGGACTATTTTTAGAATTAGATTGGCCGAGCCGTTACGAATTGACGTTGCTTGCTGTCGTTTGGTGCTCTGGCACCCTGTGCGGCTTAGTGCCGGGTTATCGCGCTTACCGTAACAGTGTCAGTGATGGCATGACTGTGCGGATTTAACGGTTAGTTTACACTAGCTTTTATTAACAAGATTACAGAGAAAAACATGAAAAAAATATTATATGTCGGGGCAATGTTATTGGTGGGTTATTTTAGCCCGGTTCACAGCGAAACGATCAATGGCCAGCAGGTTAACGAGCTTGACTGGGATAACCTGATGCCAGAATATTTGGTACTACCGCAAGACGGTGATGCTCAGCAGTTTGCAGAGCTGACCGAAGATCCAATGACTGATTTGGCCTCGAACGCACCGTTAGCATCTGCGGCGGTAATGCCTGAATTAGACGGCCAAACAATACGTATCCCTGGATTTGTAGTGCCATTGGTTGAAGATGGGTTAAAGATTACCGAGTTTTTCCTCGTGCCGTACTTTGGTGCCTGCATTCATGTGCCACCACCACCGGCCAATCAAATGTTACATGTTACCTTTCCTGCCGGTATCCAAATTGACAGCATCTATGATGCGGTATCAATTGTCGGCAAGTTGACCATCGCAACGGTGACCAATGATATGGGGACGGCTGGTTATAAGCTGGAAGCTATCAGCATTGAGCCTTATCAGTTGTAATTTTTTACAGCAGTAATAAAAAGGGCGCTTACTTTCGTAAGCGCCCTTTTTTTATGCCAAATTACTTTTTATTGCGATTCTTATTCGGGTGAAACCACAATAAAGCGTAATGAATCAAGTTGGATTTGCGCGTTGTCGATAAACTTCGCTAGTTGCGTTTGTTGAGTACGCAAGTGGCTAATTTCTTCTTCACGAATATTAGGGTTGATTAGCTTAAGATCGGCTAAGCGCTCTATTTCACTATCAAGCTCAATATTCATTTTTGCCAATGCCTGGGCTTTAATGTCTTGCAGCTCAGCGCTTGCAAACATATTGCCTTGCTGAATCTGCTGGTGGATGAATGCTTGTGAAGCACCAACCAGCTTAGCGGCAATATGACGACCAATCGGGCTTAATTGACCATTGAGGTTATCAAACGAGATGTTGCTGTGCAGATTATTGCCGTTCTTGTCCATTAACATCCGTAATGGTGTGGCAGGCAAGAAGCGACCAATGTGATAGCTCTTTGGTGCTGAGGTATCAGCGACAAAAATCAATTCAAGTAACATGGTGCCAGCTGGCAATGCCTTGCTCTTTAGGACTGAGACCGCGTTATTACCGGTGTTGTCACTTAAGATCATGTCAATGGCGCCTTGAACCATCGGGTGTTCCCAGTTAACAAACTGGAAATCTTCCCGCGCTAGCGCCGTTTGACGATCGAAGGTAATAGTAGCGCCATCTTCGGTTAACGTCGGGAAATTCGGATGCAACATGTGGCCACCCGGACGCAAGATAATTGCATTTTCACTGTGATCATCTTGGTCAACACCGCAGATGTCGAGCATATTAAACATAAAGGTTGGCAATTCGGTGCCGTCATCGATTTCGTTGATTAGATCGGCGATTTGCTGGCCTGATTGCTGACCACCCGAATTTAGCTCGAGCAGACGGTCGCGCCCTTGCTCAATTTTTAGTTTAAGTTGCTGATGAATTTCATCGGTACTGCTAACCAGTTCAGTTAACGATTGGGCTTCGTCAGTTTGGTTAAGCAGATCAAATAAATCTTGTTTAACTTGTTCAAAAACGATGCCGCCAGAAGGGCAGGTTTGTTCAAAGGCGTTAAGGCCTTTGTGGTACCAATTTAATAATACTTCTTGGCTTGAACCTGCCATGTAAGGCACGTGCAGTTGAATATCATTCTCTTGACCAATACGGTCGAGACGGCCAATGCGCTGCTCGAGCAAATCAGGGTTCAGTGGTAAATCAAACAACACTAAATGACGCGCAAACTGGAAGTTACGACCTTCAGAGCCAATTTCAGAACATACTAGCACCTGAGCGCCATCTTCTTTTTGAGCAAAGTAAGCGGCGCCTTTATCACGTTCAATAATTGACAAGCCTTCGTGGAATACCGCACTGCGGATCCCTTCTTTAACCCGTAACGCTTGCTCTAACACCAACGCGGTATTCGCGTGAGCACAAATCACTAAGACTTTTTCTTTACTGGTTTTGATTAACTCAATTAACCAATCAATGCGGGGATCAAAGGCCCACCAAGAAGCATCTTTACCTTCAAACTCTTGGAAAATTTCTTCAGGGTATAATGATTGCAATGCCGACTGTTGTGAATCTTTTTTGCTGCCCATGATTTTCGATACTTTAATCGAGGTCGCATATTGGCTTGGCATAGCCAGCGGATAGCTGTTTAAGATCCGTTTAGGGAAACCTTTAACCGCATGGCGGGTATTACGCATCATTACGCGGCTAGTGCCGTGACGGTCAAGCAGCCATTGTAATAACGTTTGGCGTGACGCCGATTCAGGATCGCTAGCAATATCATTAAGCAAACCGCTGATATCTTTTTCTTTTAAGATCTCAGTAAGCGTCGTACGAGCAGAGTCTGAAAGAACCGGTTGGTCAATTAGCTCTTGCGCTGCTTGAGCGACTTTTTGGTAGTCTTGCTCTTCGGCTAAAAAGGCTTGGTAATCGTAAAAACGGTCGGGATCAAGCAAACGTAAGCGGGCAAAGTGCGATTCATGACCTAGTTGATCAGGAGTCGCCGTTAATAGCAAAATGCCTGGAGTCGCTTGCGCTAAACCTTCAACAATTCGGTATTCGCGTGATGGCTTTTCACTGTTCCATTCAAGATGATGCGCTTCATCAACAACCACGAGATCCCATTCGGCATCTAAAGCTTGCTGGTAGCGGGTCTTTTTACGCATTAAACCAAGGCTGGCAATAATTAGCTGCTCGGTTTCAAATGGGTTTTCGGCATCGGCGTAGGCTTCGACACAGCGTTCTTCATCAAAAATAGCAAACTTTAAGTTAAAGCGGCGACGCATTTCGACTAACCACTGATGCTGCAAAGTTTCAGGTAATAAAATTAATACCCGTTCAGCGCGGCCGGTTAACACTTGTTGCAAGATGATCATGCCAGCTTCAATCGTTTTACCTAAACCAACTTCATCGGCTAATAAGACGCGCGGCGCATAACGTGAGCCGACTTCTTTAGCGATGTGAAGCTGATGAGGAATTAGGTTGGCACGGGTTCCGGCTAAACCGAGCAGTTCGCTTTGTTGCATTTTATGACGCTGCTTAAGGCAGTCATAACGCAAAGTGTAATGATTCATGCGCTCGATTTGACCGGCAAACATCCGATCTTGAGGCTTATTAAAGCGAATGTTATGACATAGCATTACTTCACGTAATTTAACGTCTTCTTCACCAGTATCTTCACGGGTGCCAGTGTAGGTAATTAAACCGTCATTGTCGGTTGCGCCGCTAATTAATAACGACCAGCCCTCGTGGCTGTTGACACGGTCACCTTGGTTAAAAATAACTCGTGTTAATGGCGCTTCATTGCGTGAAAAAAGTCGACTTTCCCCTGTCGCAGAAAACAGTACGGTCACGGTGCGCCCTTCTAATGCGACAACTGTGCCGAGTCCTAATTCTGATTCTGTATCACTAATCCAACGTTGGGCCAAAACAAAAGGCATGTAAAGTATCTCTCTAACCGAGTTCAAAAGGACGCGTATATTACATGATGATATACCCGAATGCATTGCTATTTTAGCTCATTTTAACAGGACTGTGGCATGCTAGTGAGATGATTACGATAAAAATAATGATCCCAGCGGGTGGCTGTTAGTCAGCAAGGCTTTATTTTATCGCCAACTGTGTTATGTTTATTTTTAGGATCAACTTGTTAGAAATAGGGAGTATGATTTATGGTTAATAAAAAAATTTATGTATTAGATACTAATATCTTATTGCATGAGCCTAACGCCATTTTTTCCTTTAACGAACACGATGTCATTATCCCAATGACCGTATTGGAAGAACTGGATCAAATTAAAGACCGCCACAAAGATGTCAGCCGCGACGCTCGGGTGGCTATTCGCACCATCGAAGACATTTTCTCACAAGAAAGTTCAGAACATATCCTTAAAGGCGTCGCTATCTCAAACCGTAGTGTCGATCACGCGCAGCTTGGTTCCTTGGCTATTTTTCCGGATCACCAACTCAAACTTAACGACGACGCCCTGCCTGGGCCCGCCAACGATAATAAAATAATTAATACCGCACTGCACTTACAAAATGTGCACGCGCCCCGTGCCGTCATACTCGTTACTCAAGATATTAATATGCGGCTAAAAGCCAAAGGGGCAGGCGTGCAGTTGGTTGAAGACTATCGCAGCGACCAGCTTATTTCAGATATTCGATTTTTGAGTAAAGGTTACCAAAAGTTTAATGGCGATTTTTGGCAGCATATTCAAAATTGCGATACTCAAAGTAATGGTCGTTATACTATTCATACTGTTAACACCGACGATGTTAAAGAGAGCTATGTTAATCAATATTTGATTGATGATAGTGACCATTTTTGTGCGCGAGTGACCAAGCTTGAGCAAAGTTCGGTCAGCTTTATTGATGTGAGCCGCGAGCGCATTGAGCACCGAAAAGCCTGGGGGGTGAAAGCCAAAAATGTCTATCAAGGCATGGCGCTTGATGCCTTGCTTGATCCTAAAATTGAGTTAGTGATATTAACGGGGGCCGCTGGCAGCGGTAAAACGTTGCTGTCTATGGCTGCTGCGTTAGAGCAAGTGATTGAGAAAAAACGTTATAACAAAATTATTGTTACTCGAAACACCCCGGAAATTGCCGAATCAATCGGTTTTTTGCCCGGCACCGAAGAAGAAAAAATGGCGCCGTGGTTGGCGGCAATAACCGATTCGTTGGAAGTATTACATGGTGGCGACGAATGCCCGCAAGGCAGTATTAATTACATTTGTGAACGGGCCAATATTCAGTTTAAATCGATTAACTTCATGCGTGGACGTTCAATTCAACGGGCCTTTGTGTTGCTTGATGAATGTCAAAACTTAACCGCGTCACAGTTAAAAACCATTATTACTCGCTGTGGTGAGGGCACCAAAATTGTTTGCTTAGGCAACTTAGCGCAAATAGACAGTAACTACCTAACCGCAGTATCGTCGGGTTTAACTTACTTAGTCGAAACCTTTAAAGATTTTGAAGGCAGCTCGGTGGTTCATCTTGATGGGGTAGTGCGTAGCCGCCTGGCTAAATTTGCCGAAGAGCATATGTAAGCCCAGTTAAACTCCTGCCTAAGCTATGCAATTCCAGTAGCTTGGGTATATCCCCAAGCAGCTTGGGTATATAATAGCGCCAATAATGATATTAGGAGTTTAGCGTGAAGACCCACATTCTTGGTCAATATAATCGGACCATTTTTTATACCTATCTTGCTGTGTTGGCCTTGGCGCTTGGCGCATCGTTGTGGGTACTTAATAAAAACCGTACTGAAACGCTCAATGATAAATTTCTGCAAATAAAAACCCATGAGCATCAAGTTGAATTGTTGCTCGACTCCGGCGTGCGCGCTGTTAATTCGTTGCGCCAGTATGCAACCAAGCACTTAAGTTTGGCCGATGCGCCGCGACTTGATTTGTTGCTGTCTTATTATTCGTATAAAGGCATTGAGCAAGGCTTTGAAATAACGCCCAATGTTAAAGCTGAGTTTAAAGACTTATTTGAAATTGGCATGATTAGTGGCACAGGCAGCCTTAAACAGCGCTCAATGAAATACTACAGTGAAATTGATATGTTGTTCGAAATGAACTTGTCGTTTCCTGTTGCGCTTGAAATGGTGCCCGATGCCGCTTGGGTTTATTATTTATCAGCGAATGAATTTGTTGGCGTATATCCATGGCCGGGTGACGATTACTTTTTTTCTAAAGATTCGTTTAATAGTCCGGCCTTTATTAATGCGTCTCCTGAGGCTAATCCACAGCGTGGCGTTTTTTGGACCAGTGCCTATCTCGATGATGCCGGCAAAGGGCTAATGACCACCGTGGGGGTGCCACTGTATATTGATGACGAATTTTACGGCGCAATCGCGATTGATATTACGCTATCAACCTTAAGCAAGGAATTGATGCGGCAGGTGAGCTTTAACGGCACCATGTTATTGCTCGATGACAAACAACAAATATTGGCCCAAAACCGGCGCGACACTGAGCCTGCCGGTTCTGGCTTAGAGTTGTTTCAAAGCCAGTTGCCAACAGAGTTAAGTAATTATTCACTTGAGCGTCTATTGCAGGCGACACAAGGCGAGCTGATTAATGGCTACTATGTGCAAGCGGTTGAGTTAGTTAACGCGCCATTTAAAATGATTTATTTTGAAGCTGAAAGCCAATTGTTTGGTGAGTCAGGGCGTCAGTTTGTGATTAGCTTAATGTCGATGATGCTGGCGTTATCAATTTTAATTTCGGTGGTGCATTGGTTAGCGCAGCAAACCTTTATTGGCCCTGCGTCTAAACTGATGGAGCATCTTGAGTCTTGTGCTAAAGAGCCGATTGCACCACCCAAAGGGATTAGCGACGGTTGGCGACCATTCTTTGTCTTGGTCAGCCGAATATTCAGTGAAAACAAAAGCAATACGTTGCAGCTGGCAGAAGACAATCGTCAGCTCGATATTAAGGTGGCGCAACGGACCGAAAAGCTGCGAGAAACCACTGAAAAACGTGAACGTGAATATGCCTTATTGCGCTCGTTAATCGACTCAATCCCTGATGTGATCTTTTATAAAGACATCCAAGGCAATTATTTAGGCTGTAATAAAGCCGCTTTGACCCTTTTTGGGGTAGATGAGCAAGGCTTTCTTGGTCGCAGTTGTCGTGATTTTCTGGGTGATGGCTTAGCCGACAAGCTGGAGTTAGGTGATAAAAAAGCGATACAAACCGGAAAAACAGTCACGATGCAACAAGCGCTTGATTCTAAAAATCCAACTCTGTTGTGGCAAATTCAAAAAACGCCTTACCAAGGCATTCACGGTGAATTACTTGGCATAATCGGGGTGGCGCGCGATATCACCAAAGAGCATCATGCCGCTGAGCAATTACGCCGCAGTGAAGAACGCTATTACATGGCGATGGACGCTGTTGAAGAAGGCTTATGGGACTGGAAAGTTCACAGTGATGAACTGCATTGCAACCCCGCATATTTTACCATGTTAGGTTATCAACCGGCCGATGTACTATCGAGCTGGGACGGCTTTAGAAAGTTGGTCCATAAAGACGATTGGAGCTTAACCGCGGCTAAGCTTAACGAGCACTTGAGTGATCCGAGCCAGCCTTATGAACATGAATTTAGAATGTTGTCGCAACAGGGTAATTATGAATGGATTTTAGCCCGCGGCAGTGTGGTTAAGTATGACGAAGATAACCAACCATTACGGATGTTAGGCACCCATAAGAATATTACCAAACGCAAAGAGTTTGAGGTAAAAATAGTTGAAGCCAAGCAAGAGGCAGAAGCTGCTAATCGTTATAAAAGTGAATTCTTGGCTAACATGAGCCATGAAATTCGGACCCCGATGAATGGCATCATGGGCATGATCCAGCTGGCGCTGCAAACTGAATTAGATCTTAAGCAAGCTGATTATTTAAATAAAGCCCATAGTTCGGCTAACGTATTGCTCGACATCATTAATGACATTTTAGACTTTTCCAAAATTGAAGCGGGCAAACTGGCGTTAGAGCAAGTGCCTTTTAATTTAGAAGAGGTCTTAGGTGCGGTAGTTAATGTTAATGTCTTGGCGGCGCAAGACAAGCAGCTAGAACTCATTTTACACCCGCCAACAACGCCACTGGCCTTGTTGGGCGACCCATTACGGCTTAACCAAATATTGACCAATGTGGTATCAAATGCGGTTAAATTCACCGCCCAAGGCTTTGTTGAATTGCGTTGTGATGTTCAAAGCCAAAGTCCGCAGCAGGTTAAGCTAAAGTTTAGTGTTACCGATACCGGTGTTGGCATTGATTCAAACAAGTTACACCGATTATTTAAGCCATTTAGTCAGGCCGATGGCTCAACTACCCGACAATATGGCGGTTCGGGCTTAGGGTTGTCTATATCGCAGCATTTGGTGCAAATGATGGGCGGCAGTTTTGAGGTTATTAGTGAGTTAGGCCAAGGCAGTTGCTTTAGTTTTACCATTGAATTGGCGTTGGAGAACCAGAAGTTACCGCAACCATGGCGTTTGCCTGAGCAGCTTAGTGAATCGGCGATTTTGCTGGTGGAACCTTGCGAACGAGCACGCATTAGCTATCAGCAGACCTTAACAGAAATTGGTTTTACGGTGACGCCGGCGAGTAGTTTAGCTGATGCGGCCGAGCAGTTAGAGTCTGGTTATAATTACCAAGCGATCTTGCTTGACTGGACCCGAGAGCAAGACCGCAACACGGTGCAATTACAAACGGTTGCCAAGCTAGCAGATCAAGCGCTATTAATCTTGATGGTTGGTTATGGTGATGACGTCATGAAAGATCCTGCGATAAGTGCCATCGTCAAAGGTGTGCTAAGCAAGCCGTTATCGCCAATGGTCATGGTCGAGCGAGTCAGTCAGCTGCTCGATCAAGCAACCACGCCTACTATCACTAAAAAGGCTGCAAGCGTTGAATTTAAAGGAAAACTGCTGTTAGTTGACGACAATATTATTAATCAGCAAGTCGCGAAAGGTTTGTTAGAGTCACAAGGTTATCAAGTAGATTTGGCCGTTAATGGCCAAGAAGCGGTAGATGCCGCGTTAAAGCATAGCTATCACGCGGTATTAATGGATATTCAAATGCCGGTAATGGACGGTTTAACCGCGGCACGAGAAATAAGAAAAACCTACCCACTTACCCAATTGCCTATTATTGCGATGACCGCACATGCCATGAGTGGCGATCGTGAAAAAAGCATTGATGCTGGCATGAATGATCATATAACCAAGCCGCTGATTTTAACTGAAATGTTCGAGACTATTGCCCGCTGCATTAGCGAGAGCGATCCGCTATAACGTATAAACGGCGGCTAGTATCAACTAGCCGCCTTAATGAAATTGGCTATTAATCACAAGCTAACTCGCTTGTGATTTTGGGTTGGCGCACTGGAAATTATCTTGCATTCTTGCCTGTGAGCTAAAGAACTTGCTGTCTTTGTAAGGGAATTTCATAAAACCAGAGACGCCAAGGCCGTTAATTAGCGATACTTTAGCGATTAAGCTATCAATAAGTTGCTGGAAATATTGTTGTTGCGAACCATCGAGCAATGACAGGTAGTTATGGATCTTTAAATCTTTTTCAAGTGCTTCAAAAATAATACAGCCGGTGTGATGAACCTGATTCATCTTGGCTAAAATCTCCATCATTTCATCGGGTAAATCGAGTTGTTCATCGGGATCTTTGTCATCTTCAAAATAAGAGTGAAGCCTACTGCTATCATCAATTTGTGGCTGATCATGAATATCAAAGGTTAAGGTGGTCTTTTCGTTGGGCAGGTATGGCTGGTCCTGACTGTCGCGCTCAATGTGTTGAGTTTGCTTGGCGTTAAAGAAACAGGCTTTGAAAATGCCTTCACGGTCGATTGCGCGGGCCAAATTCACCATGTTATTGACGGCACAACCAAAAGAGCGTCGTAATGACGGATCATAAAGATTTAAGTTTGAGTCGATATAAAGGCCGTCATCTTGCCAATGAATAGCCAACCCGCCAACAATCGGGAATTTTCCTAAACGACTGACCGAGGCCAAGAACGCTTTAGAGTTGTCGCCCATGCCCGCGAGAAAGTTTTTATAATAATTATCAAGCTGAACGTCATCAATATCATCAAACTCAGTTAAATGAGCCTCTTCTTTAAGGAAGGATTTACGAGACGTATAAACAACCGATTCCAGATCTTGATTTGACGGATGGATCCACACCGGCAATTGAGGTGGGCTTGGCGCTGCTTGCTCTGCTGGCACCACAATGTTTTTCATGTACTTCATATTGTTAATAAAGTAATCGCCCGCTTGGTGACGTAGTTTGATGTCGCTACTCATCATATTTTGCAAAGTGATGGCAAACTCTTTTGGCAAACCAAGCGACGTCACCGAAATAACTTGCGATCCAAAGCGGCAAGACTGGCCAGACGCTAACGCATAAAGCGTACCGGCTAACCCCTGTTCATCAAAGCGTGGGGAAGACAGCGCGCCATTTAGCTGCTCTTCGCCAATAAAGTAGACATCGCCTAGGCGGGCATTCGTATGGTGTAAATCACCTGACATTAGCTCCATTACATTGGTATTAAGAAATTGTCCTTGTGTATCAACTTGAGAGAAAACCGATGAGCCCCAATCGATTAATCCGACCCGATTGTCATGTGGATCATAAACAATATTAGACGGCTTAATATCACCATGAATAATAGGTTTCTTCAGTTGTCTTAACTCAATCAATATCTCGACCAATTGGCTGGCAATATCGATTAATATTTTAGCTGGCAGCGGGCCCTGACTGATCGAATATTTTTCTAGATCAATGCCGATAGCTTGCTGCATTGCCAAGATCCGCTGTTTGCCGATTTTAAAATAACCGAGGCATTTAGGCACCAGTGGAAAATTGACTTGCTCTAACATAAAGGCTTCTTCTTCAAGCCGGTCTTGCACATGCTCAGGCAAGGTAATACGCGAGAATTTAAACACAAAATTTTGATTGGCAGGTGACAAGGCCGAAAATGCAAAACCGTAAGCGCCTTTGCCAATATATTGCGGATTACGATAACCCAATTGCTCAAGTTGCTGATGACAAAGATCGATCCAATCGCGCAGTTTTTTTGCGTCGTGATGATTGAGTAAATAAATTGACTGTTCTTCAGCGATATAAAACTGTTGTAGATTAGGTTTTGTCATAGCATTAATTTGTGAGGGCAATCAATTTAAGAGTATGACTATTAATAAAACAAGGCAACCAAAGTTATAATATTTGTTGCGCAATTTGTATTAATATATGGACAGACAAATTAATTTATAATTATAACAAAAAATTGATCAATGTCTTATTGCTAAGGTGAACCTTTGATTACCCTTAGCCATAACTATAAACATTAGCTCTAAATAAAAGTTCTAAGCAATAGTTTTAAACACAACAATATAATATTCAGGAGAATAAACATGTTAAAAAAACGTTATATCGCACTGGCACTGGCATTATCATTGCCAATGCTAGCAAATGCAGCGGGTGATGCTGCAGCCGGTAAAGCAAAAGCGGCAATGTGCGCCGCTTGTCATGGCGCTGGAGGGGTTTCAGCTATTCCAACGTACCCTAATTTAAAAGGTCAAAAAGCTGCTTATCTGGAAGCTTCTTTAAAAGCGTTTAAAAATCAATCACGCACCGGCAACCAAGCTGCGATCATGTATGGCATGGCTGCACCGTTAAGTGACGCTGACATTGCAAACTTAGCAGCGTACTATTCTGCACTGTAAACAATTAAGCAGATAACCCGACGCTGCCAAGTATTGGTTTAGTATCAGGGGTTACAAAAACTTTAACCAAAACTCAGGTTTAACCAAAAAGTCCATTTCGATGGGCTTTTTTTTGTCAGCTTAGCGCCAATAACAAGGTGAGTCGTGTTATCGCAACTATCATATTGCGTTAAATGTTAACAAAAGATCGATATGTTGTGATTAATTATAATTAAACGTTGACAAGTGCTAATGAGAATGATTATTATTACGTCACGTTCTCAGGGACGTATCTCCTGACAAACTATATGCTGTTTATATGGATTGTTTTAGAGTAGATATCGAATGTTGGTATTTGCTTGAACACGACTATTGCTCACATTGCTATTTTTCGGCCGCTTTTAGCGGCCGCTTTTTTTGCCTCTCGAAAAATTATCAGCCAAGCTTCCTTACTCAAATTGTTGTATTTATCTCGTCGTTAGCATTAGTGCGAGCAGATTGTGGAAAATAACCGCAAATTTAGTGATATTGGTCTGCTAATTGATTAAAAAAAGACTTGATATTTATGGCTAACTTAAGTCTGCCGACCGCTTATAAAAATAAATTAAATAAAAGCTGGTAATCGAATCTAATTCTGGTAAATTATCGCTCCTGCCAAACTATTCTGGTTAATAAATGAACCTGCCGAGGTATTGTTTTTAGCTAAAGTTAGTAGTTTGACTTAAAGATATTCTAAGATTTTATAACGCAAACTCCATGCCATAAAAATTATTATCCACAAAAAATAATTTTTACTATAAAATTCATCCCTTTATATTAAGCCAATAAAAAACAATAGTTTAGCGTTAAACCATGCTGCTTTGTGCTATTTGATGTTGCTATAATAGATTTTCTTCTCAACAGAGTTATCCACAGAATATATTTATAATAAGTTGCACATTTCACTTACTAATCTATTTTAAAAGAACTTTAAATTGTCAAGCTAACTTTTGGTCTCGAACAATAAAAGTTAGTTAACTAACCTGGTCGAATGTGGCATGCTTAATGCCGTAAAATCCTGTTCATTTTCTGATAAAAAACGATAAAAAAATATGGCTACAATTCCTGAAAACCCTTTTATTCTCGTTGATGGTTCCTCTTATCTGTTTCGTGCGTTTTTTTCGCCACCACATTTAACGAATTCTAAAGGCGAAGCCACTGGCGCTGTATACGGTGTCATTAATATGTTGCGAAGTTTAGTTAAGCAATACAAACCGTCAAATATGGTGGTGGTATTCGATGCTAAGGGCAAAACGTTCCGCAATGACATGTATAGTGAATATAAGGCTAATCGACCGCCGATGCCTGATGATTTACGGATTCAAATCGAACCACTGCATGAGCTTATTCGTGCGATGGGTTTACCGCTAATATCAATTGCTGGTGTTGAAGCCGATGATGTTATTGGCACATTGTCGACGTTGGCGAGCAAGCAGGGCATTCATACCCTGATTAGTACCGGCGATAAAGACATGGCGCAGTTAGTTGATCAAAATACCACGCTGATTAATACCATGACAGACACGGTCTTAGATCGTGACGGCGTGATCGGCAAGTTTGGCGTGCCGCCAGAGCTTATTATCGATTTGCTTGGCTTAATGGGCGACAGTTCAGACAATATTCCTGGGGTGCCAAAAGTCGGTGAAAAAACCGCGTTAGGCATGTTGCAAGGCATTGGCTCGATTAATGATATTTATAAAAATATTGATAAACTGCCTGATTTAGGTTTTCGTGGTGCTAAAACGATTGGCAAGCGCATGCTTGAGCATGAAGAAATGGCGCGTTTGTCTTACGACTTGGCCACGATCAAGATTGATGTTGAATTAGACCAAGGTTATGACGACTTTAAGATTGGCGAGCCACAGCAAGATGAGCTAATCAGGTTATTTGGTCAGCTTGAGTTTAAACGCTGGCTGAGCGAAGTGATTGATGGCGGTAATTTATTGGTTAGTGGTCAAGCGAGTACTCAGAGCGCTACTACCGAATCGGCTAATGCGATTAAAACCAATAACTACCCGGTTATTTACACCCTAGGTCAGCTTAATCAGTGGCTTAAAAAGCTGGCCAATGCAGAGCTATTCTCGTTTGATCTAGAAACTACCAGTTTAGATTATATGGCGGCTGAAATTGTCGGCATGTCGTTTGCTATCCAAACGGGTGATGATAGCGTCGAAGCGGCCTATTTGCCGCTGGCACATGATTACGAAGACGCACCTAAGCAAATAGAATTAGCCTTCGCGCTTGAGCAATTTAAAGCACTGCTTGAAGATTCTACCAAAGCTAAAGTCGGCCAAAACCTTAAATATGATCGTAATGTGTTAGCTAATTATGACATTAAATTGGCCGGTATTAAGTTCGATACCATGCTGGAATCTTATGTGTTTAACTCGACAGCGGTTAAGCACAATATGGATGCTTTAGCGCTTAAATACTTAAGCCACAAGACGATTAATTTTGAAGAGGTTGCAGGTAAAGGCGTTAAGCAAAAGACCTTTAATCAAATTTCTATTCTTGAAGCTGGGCCTTATGCCGCTGAAGATGCTGATATAACGCTAAGGTTGCATCAAAATTTATGGCAAAAGCTTAGTGCTGAGCCAAAACTAGCTAGCTTGTTTAATGAGATAGAGTTGCCGTTAATTGCTATTTTATCTGACATTGAACGCAACGGCGTGTTAATTGACGCTGATATGTTGCTTGAACAGAGCAAACATCTAGCTACTCGCATTACTGAGCTTGAACAGCAGGCGTGGAGCTTAGCGGGTGAGGAGTTCAACCTAGGCTCAACCAAGCAATTGCAAGATGTGTTGTTTAGCGATGAAAAAATGGCACTGCCGGTATTAAAGAAAACGCCTAAAGGCGCGCCGTCGACCAACGAAGAAGTGTTGCAAGAATTAGCGCATGATTATGAGTTGCCAAAGGCAATTTTAGAATACCGCAGCCTGACTAAATTGAAATCGACCTATACCGACAAGTTACCTTTGCTGATAAATGCGAAAACTGGCCGGGTTCATACGTCGTATCATCAGGCAGTTACTGCGACGGGGCGTTTGTCGTCAAGCGATCCTAACTTGCAAAACATTCCAATTCGCAGTGAAGAAGGGCGTAAGATCCGCCAAGCCTTTATTGCCCCTGAGGGATATCAGGTTGTCGCGGTCGATTATAGCCAAATTGAATTACGGATTATGGCGCATTTGTCGCAAGACAAAGGCTTATTAACAGCTTTTGCTAATGACTTAGATATTCACAAAGCCACAGCTAGTGAGGTATTTGATACCCCGTTTGATGAGGTGACAACCGATCAACGTCGCAGCGCTAAAGCGGTTAACTTTGGCTTAATTTATGGCATGTCAGCATTTGGTTTAGCCAAACAGCTCGATATTCCACGCGGTTTAGCTCAGCAATACATTGACAGTTATTTCAGTAAATATCCTGGGGTGCTCGATTATATGGAAAATACTCGACTATCAGCGGCAGACAAGGGATATGTTGAAACACTGGCCGGACGTCGTTTGTATTTGGCTGATATTAATGCCAAAAATGGCGCGCGTCGTAAAGCTGCTGAGCGTGCTGCTATCAATGCACCCATGCAAGGAACTGCCGCCGATATCATTAAAAAGGCGATGATTTTGGTTTCAGGTTGGTTAAGTGAGCAACCTAGTGGTGATGCGTCAATGGTGATGCAGGTACACGATGAATTGGTGTTTGAAGTCAAAACTGATTTGGTTGACCAGTTCAGTAGTAAAATTATCGAACTAATGGCCCAAGCAGCTGATCTTGATGTACCGCTAATTGCTGAAGCTGGCTTTGGTGATAATTGGGAACAAGCGCATTAATTATTATATTAATTGTAATCAAGGGCTTAATGTTAACTTTTAAATGGTTTTGAAAATAATGTAAAAAATGCGTTATTTTTATGAACTATTAAGCAGCCTCGTTGACTAATCATTGTAGTTAGTTATCTCTGTTGTAAAACATTTCCTTGTTCCGGCCTTATTATAGGCCGGTTTTTTTTGTCTTTTTTCAGTCAACCGTAACAATGCGTTATTTTTATGAACTATCGAGCATCCTCGTTGACTAATCTTTGTAGTTAGTAATCTCGATAGTAAAACATTCCTTGTGCCAGCCTTATTTAGGCTGGTTTTTTTTGCAATTTTTTCAGTCAACCGTAAAAATGCGTTATTTTTATGAACTATCGAGCAACCTCGTTGACTAATCTTTGTAGTTAGTTATCTCTGTTGTAAAACATTCCTTGTTCCAGCCTTATTTTAGGCTGGTTTTTTTTGTCTTTTTTTCAGTAAACCGTGCCGATGTGAACAATCAAATGGCAATGAGCTAACTACGTTGCACTTCAAAAGCGATCACTTGATCGATGTGGGTTTGATCCAACGCGAGCATAATTAGCCTATCGATGCCCAAAGCTACTCCTGCGCAATCGGGCAGACCAGCGTTTAAGGCCGCGATTAAATGTAAATCAATTGGTTGTGGTGCAAGTCCGGCAGCGACTCTTTTTTGATTATCGATTTTGAATCTATCATGCTGCTCATCACTATCAGCCAACTCGTGAAAACCGTTGGCCAGCTCAATGCCACGATAATATACCTCAAAGCGCTCGGCGACTCGTGAGTCGGCTGGACTAATTTGAGCGAGTGCCGCTTGTGAAGCCGGAAAATCATAAATCATTATCGGGCGCTCAAGACCAATCTTAGGTTCAATTTTAAAGCAAAATAACAGCTGCAATAACGTATCGTGATCTTGCTCAGTTGCAACAAAGTCACCGAGATCATGAGACATGGCTAATTGGCGTAATTGCTCAAGGTCAGCGGTTAGCGGATCAATGGCTAAATGTTCGATAAAAGCCTGTTGATAGCTCATTGAGTCGCTCGGTGCTGTGTTTAACACTTGTTGCAGTAGTACATCCATTTCGGCCATCAGATCAATATGGTTGAATCCCGGGCGATACCATTCCAACATGGTAAATTCTGGGTTGTGATAGCGACCTGATTCCTCATTACGAAATGATTTACAAATTTGAAAAATAGCCCCACTGCCAGCGCACAACAATCTTTTCATATGAAACTCAGGGGACGTTTGCAAATACAGCGTTTTGCCAT
>Ga0209292_1000575_pt1 | contig 47635 bp, 44 predicted proteins | sample GOMGulsemesocosm_2_FD_184634 | JGI IMG/M metagenome (GOLD analysis project Ga0209292, IMG submission 184634) | Methane-oxidizing microbial communities from mesocosms in the Gulf of Mexico - GOM9C Gulf of Mexico (SPAdes) (version 2) | ecosystem: Environmental > Aquatic > Marine > Cold seeps...
ACCGCGACATACCGTTCGTCCTGAACATAAAAAGCACAGCCGAGGCTGTGCTTTTTCAATCGTTTATTCTAATAACGAGAATTAACTAATTGTCACGCGGGCAAACTTGCGCTTACCCACCTGGATTACACCGCTGAAACCTTGTGCGATAACTTGTTTGTTGTCGCTACACTTTTCACCGTCAATTTTAACCGCGCCTTGCTTGATCATGCGCATGCCTTCCGAGGTGCTGCTAACTAGGCCAATATCTTTTAATAAGTTGGCAATCGCAATACCGTCGGCATGCGCTAAGTCATGTTCCGGCATCTCATCAGGAATAACACCTTTTTGGAACCGCGAAATAAACTCATCATGGGCTTGTTGCGCAGCTTCTTCACTGTGGAAGCGGGCAATGATCTCTTTTGCCAAGGTAATTTTAATATCGCGAGGGTTTGCGCCAGCGGCGATATCGGCTTTAAACCCTTCTATTTCAGCCAGTGGTCTAAAGCTTAATAACTCGTAATAACGCCACATTAATACGTCTGAAATAGACATGATTTTACCAAACATTTCGCTTGGCACATCATTAATACCGATGTAGTTATTAGCCGACTTCGACATTTTCTTAACGCCATCTAGCCCTTCGAGCAGCGGCATCATGATAACGCACTGCGGCTTTTGACCATTAGCTTTTTGTAACTCACGCCCCATCAATAAGTTAAACTTTTGATCGGTTCCGCCTAGTTCAACATCAGTTTCCATTGCAACCGAATCATAACCTTGTAATAACGGATATAAAAATTCGTGAATCGCAATAGGTTGATTATTGTTATAACGCTTTTTAAAATCATCACGCTCTAACATTCTGGCTACGGTTTGATTCGCCGCCAATTTAATCATGCCTGCCGCACCCAGTTTTTCTAACCAAGTTGAGTTAAACGCAATCTTAGTTTTTTCTGGATCTAAAATCTTAAAAACTTGCTCAGTATAAGATTCAGCATTTTTAAGCACTTGCTCTTTGGTTAATGGCGGTCTAGTGGCATTTTTGCCAGTAGGATCACCAACCATCGCGGTAAAGTCGCCAATTAAAAATGTAACTTCATGACCCAATTGCTGGAACTGGCGCATCTTGTTTAAGATAACGGTATGACCTAAGTGGATATCTGGTGCGGTTGGATCCGCGCCTAATTTTATCCGTAATGGTCGGTCAAGTTTAAGCTTTTCAATCAGCTCTTTTTCGACAAGAATCTCGTCGGCACCACGTTGTATTTCTGCTAAGGCATCGGCTATTTGCGACATCCACTGCTCTCCTGAAATCGTCTGATAACTAAAACTAGATAAATTGAAACAGGATGAAAACACCACTTAGGTTTCAAAAAATGACAAAAAAGAGACTTTTTCGCTGCAGAATATCCGCTTCTAGGTTTAAGGATATAAATAAAGCTGCTAATCTTACTAGATTACTAGTTGGAATTAAACTTTCAGCTACGCTTTTCGTTACCTATCAGAGCATCAAACAAGGTTTTTCTTAGCGTCATGACAAAAATTTTCCACAAGTTACCTCGCCGCCATCAGCAACTGCTGCTAGCCATTGCCTTAGTGATGACTGTCTTATTTTTATTGCCTAGCGATCAGACTGAGCAACAGTCAAGTTCCGGCTTAAAAGTAGCCACCCGCTATTCCGCTGATATCGTGTTTGATCAAACGCCAACCAACGCGAATCCAACCTTTAACAAGTTGCAGCCAGCGGCAATACCGGCACTAAAAACAGCTTCGGCGCAACGAACAGAGGCACAAGTAACAGAAGAGGTAACACAACAGACATCTGCGCAAACACTGCCCCCACCATTGAGTTGGAAAAAAGTAACTGTAAAATCGGGTGATAATTTAGGACTGATCTTTAATCGCGCTGGTTTTAGCGCCAACACCCTATATAAAATCACCAGTTTAGGCAGCGACACCAAGGCATTGACCAAAATAATGCCTGGTCAAACTCTCAATTTTGGAACCGACGATCAACAGCAGTTAGTCAAATTAACCTACCATCAAGATATCGTCACTAGCCTTGAAGTCAGCAAACTAGAAGGTAAATATCAAGCAAAAAAAATCGTTCGAGAACTTGAAACTCGTGAGCATATAGTCAGCGCAGCGATCACAAGTAACTTCTGGAATGCCGCGGCCGAAAATGGCTTAAGCGATGGCTTAATTATGAACTTGGCGCAAATTTTTGGCTGGGATATCGATTTTGGGTTAGATATACGTGAAGGCGACCAATTTAGCTTAATTTACGAAACCAAATATCTCGATGGCATTGCGGTAAAAACCGGTAATATCATTGCCGCTGAATTTGTTAATCGCGGTCAAAGTTACCAAGCGATTAGAGCTAGCAACGACCAATACTATTCAGCCACTGGTCGCAGCATGCGCAAGGCTTTTTTACGTTCTCCGGTCAATTTTAAATATATTAGCTCAGGCTTTAATCCGCGCCGACTTCATCCGGTCACTAAAACTGTTAAGCCACATCGCGGTATCGATTACGCCGCTAAAACTGGTACGCCTGTCGTAGCTTCTGGCAGCGGCACAGTAATAGCTTCTAGTTACAATAAGTACAATGGTAACTATGTTGTGATCAAACATGGCGAGCGTTACGTGACTAAATATCTTCACTTATCAAAACGCTATGTCAAGAAAGGCGCTAGAGTTAAACAAGGCGATCGCATTGGCAACGTCGGCTCGACGGGACGGGTAACAGGTGCCCACCTACATTATGAGTTCTTAGTAAACGGCGTTCATCGCAACCCAAGAACGGTCAAGTTACCGAAATCACAAGCGATTGCAAAAAAAGACCGTGGGCCATTTTTAACCTTGGCCGGACGTAGAATGGAACAGCTAAATGCCAATAAGCGCGTGATGCTGGCCAGCTTTTAGCCCAGAGATATTAAATGAAACAGTATTATATCGGATTAATGTCGGGCACTAGTATGGATGGTGTCGATGCGGTTTTGGTTGAATTTATTGATAACAAACCACGTTTAATCGCCAGTCATCAACACCCAATTGCCAGCGACCTGCTTGATAAGTTGCATACGCTGGCCGATCCAACTACCGCAGATATTAATTTGCTCGGCCAATGTGATAGCGCCTGTGGCAAGTTATTTTCGCAAGCGAGTTTAGACTTGTTAAGCAAGGCAAAAATTAATCCCGAGCAAGTAATTGCTATTGGTTCGCACGGTCAGACAGTACGTCACATGCCAAGCGGCGAGCATCCATTTACTATTCAAATCGGTGACGCTAATGTAATTTCAGCTTTGACCAATATCGACACCGTTGCTGACTTTCGCCGTAAAGATATTGCACTAGGTGGTCAAGGCGCGCCATTGGTGCCAGCATTTCATCAGCAGTTATTTAGGGCCAAACAAGTTAATCGGGTAATTTTAAATATTGGTGGTATTTCAAATATTACTTGGTTGCCTGCCGCGAGTAATGACATTGCAGGCTTTGATACTGGACCAGGCAATACTTTGCTCGATTATTGGTACAACCAACATCATTCAGGGCAAGCTTACGATCAAGATGGTAATTGGGCCGCTCAGGGAACCCACAGTCCAGAGCTTTTGCAGCAGATGTTGCAACACCCTTATTTTAGTCAGCCCGCCCCAAAAAGTACCGGCCGCGAATTGTTTAATGCACAATGGTTACATTGCCATCTCAATGATTTTAACCAATTAACACCGCCAGATATTCAGGCGACTCTGGCTCAGTTTACGGTAGAGACGATTGCGCAAGAAGTTGAACAGCTGTCCGCAAGTACCGAGTTGTATTTGTGCGGTGGCGGAGTTTTTAATCTTGATTTAGTTGCTAGGCTTAAGGCGAGATTACCTGCAGCGATTATCGATTCTACCGCTGCGCTTGGGTTAGCACCACAGTGGGTTGAAGGTATTGCGTTTGCTTGGCTTGCTCATTGTTATATCGAGCGCCAACCGGCTAATTTACCGCAGGTCACGGGTGCATCAAGACTCGCTGTGTTAGGTAGTTTTTTTCCTGCAGCATAGATGTTTAGTGCTAGCCTAAGTTAAATTTGTTTAGCTAGGGTCTTTTTTTGAAACTCTTGCTGCAACAATAACGATAGAAAGTCGGCCTCAGATAGTGGCCGACTAAAAATAAACCCCTGAATAGTTTCGCATGATAATTGCTGTAAAATTGCCAGCTGTTCAGGTTTTTCGACCCCCTCTGCAACTACTGTTAAATCCATATTGTGGGCAATTGAAATAATCGACGCCACCATATGTCGCTCACCTTGCTTAGTCGTTAAATCATCAATAAAGGCTTTATCAATTTTGAGAGTGTGAATAGGGAAACGCTTTAAATAACTTAATGACGAATAACCCGTGCCAAAATCATCAAGTGCTAATGTAACGCCCATATCCGTTAGTTGCTGCATGGTTGATATAGCCAATTCCGGATCTTCGATTACGGTGCCTTCGGTGATTTCAAGCTCAAGATTTGTCACTGGTAACTGAGTACACTCAAGGATATGAGTAATCCGGTTAAGTAAGTCAATCTGACTAAATTGCTTCGCCGCCAAGTTAACTGCAACTCGGCCATTAAACAAGCCCTTACTACGCCAGTACTGAGTTGTAAGACAGGCTTTACGTAACACAATTTCGCCAATTTCAATCACTAAACCGGTATCTTCGGCCACAGGAATAAATTCATTTGGACTTATCATACCAAGCTCTGGGTGATTGAGTCGTACCAAGGCCTCCATACCAGTTAACTGCGAGGTTGCAGCCTGATATTTAGGTTGGTAATAAACTTCAAACCAATCATTCTTTAGCGCCTGACGAATAAGACTTTCAACCTGCAAGCGACGAATCGCCGACTCATTCATAGAGGCACTATAAAACTGATAGCTAAAACCACTGTCTGATTTAGCATAATACATCGCGGTATCAGCACTTTGCAGCATATTCTCGGTACTTTCACCATCGTTAGGGAATATTGCAACACCAACGCTGCAACTCATCACTAACTCGGCATCATTAAAGCTAAAGGATTGCTGTAATGAAGTCTCTATCTCATAAATTACCTGAGTAATTGTACTGATTTGATCAATATCTTCGAGCAAAATAGCAAACTCATCACCACCTAAACGGCATAATAGATGTTGGCACTTAATGCGTTTATCGATTCTTTTTGCAATCAAACAAAGTAAATTATCGCCTTGATCATGGCCCATTGAGTCATTTATTTTTTTAAAATTATCAATATCTAAGGTTAATAAAGCGTGCCGCTGACCGCGGCGAATAAGATTGCGATGGGCATATTGAAAATACGAACGATTTGGCAGCTTAGTTAATGGATCGATATTGGATAAATTGCGTAATTCAACTTCAATCGCTTTGCGGCTAGTAATGTCTGAACACGCAGCTACGTAGTGACTGACGCTAGAATCTTCATTGGTGATGACATTAATATTGAGATAAACATCGTACTGTTCACCCGTTATTCGTTGCGCTTTAACCTCACCACTCCAGCGTTGTCCTTTTTCAAGTTTTGCACGAATTAAGGCCGATGTTTTTGGGTCATAACTATTGAAAATAAGTCCATTACCAACCACTTGGTCGCGTTGGTAACCTGTGATGCTCTCAAAAGCTTTATTGACTTCGACAACTTTAAAATCTAAATCAAAAATATAAATCGCGTCAGAAATGTTATCAATAGCTTCGGCTTGCAGCTTGAGTTTAAATTCTGCTTGTTTAATCGCAGTAATATCTCGCAACGTACCGGCCATGCGGTGCGGGCTGCCGTCGTCATTGTACTCAACAATCTTTGCACGGTCTAAAATCCATATCCATTGCTCAAGCTCGTTTTTACGCTTGATTCGGTAATTGGCTTCAAATTGGCTCATAGTACCATTGAGGTGCTGATCTAAAAGAAGTTTGGTGCGCTCGCGATCATTGGGGTGAATTTTACTTAAGCTTAAATCTGTAAAACCCTGATAATCAAATTGCTGACACGAGTTACTAATGGTGTTGTGACTAATATTCCAATCCCACACTTGATCGCCACTGCCACTTAAGGCAAGTTCAAGCCGCTCTACATCACGCTCTTTAATCGCAATAAAGGCTCGTTGCTTTTTAAATAGCGCAGTCAAAAAATAAGTAACGATTAAGCCAATGCCCAAAAGCACCAAGGCAGCCAAAATGCTTAACACCATTGGGGTATTTTGAATTGGTGAAGGATCTAATGCAGGTGATGTACTTAATGCGGGCGAAGCGCCTATTATATCCGTGCTCACAATAGTCGATGATGTAATATTTTTGTAAAGTATATTAAGATCAGAAACGTGATTAGAAGATAAAAATTCAACTGACTGCAATGGACGCAGCTCACTAACCGCCGCGCCTATTAACGCAGAATAATTGGAGGATATTGCTAAGACATTGGTCACAACTGATAAATAAACAAGTAAAGACAGCATCATGAAATTAAACAATTTCAACAGTCCAAGCATAAAAATTCCCAGCGTAATAATTTTGATTAATCTAGAGAGTTAACTATTTTAGTTCAAATTAATAAGATCACCCGTCAATCTTCTAAATTAACACAACCCAATGTCGTTACCACTATATTTGTATAAAAAAACAAGCCAAATGCGTACTCGACCAATAAAGTATCGCTATTTGGCTTCTATTAAAAACAACAAGGGCTTATAACTATCTTGGCGCTGCTGCAATGATGTCAAGTTCAACTCGGCGATTCATTTGGCGCCCTGCTTTGTTATCATTGCTGGCAACAGGAAATTGTGAACCATAACCACGACTCATCAAACGTTGTGCGCCAATACCACGACTTTGCAAGTAATTAGCAACAGCTACTGCGCGATTAGCCGATAGTGTCTGATTAAAAGCTACAGAGCCGGTACTATCAGCATGACCACCAACCATTAGTTGGGTATCTTGAAATTTTTCTAAGATTCGGCCAACAGCATTTAATGTTTGGTAAAAATTACCATTAATATCAAATCTACCGGTATCAAATGTTACATTGCCAGGCATAATCAAGCGTAGTTGATCACCATTTCGCTCAACGCGAACCCCAGTTCCTTCCATTTCACGACGTAATTCAGCTTCTTGCGCGTCCATGTAGGCGCCAATACCAGCACCAATTGCGCCACAACCTAAACCCGCTGCGCGCGCTGTTTTACCGTTTTTATTAGAACCAATTAATGCGCAAACGGCCGCACCACCAAGACCAAAAATTGTAGCCTTACTGGTTTTTTGCTCACCGGTGTAAGGATCATAAGTCTGACACGCTGTTAACGTTAATGTTGAGATGGCCAACGCGGTCGCGGTAATTTTTTTAAACGATAATTGAGTGAACATAACACTCTCCTTGGTAGAATAATGTGCAATTGAAACGGCATACAGACAATGATAACTATCACAATCTGAACTAGTGATTAATTAACTAATTTTTATATCGATATGATAACACGCTAGAAGGTTTAACCCCTTTATTTGACAGCTAATTTCCATTGACGATATTGGCTTTTGTAGCCAAATCAATTTTATTGCAACTTATAAGTCTAAATAGCCGTGACATGTAGCACTGACAACGTCACTGTTTTATGATTTAACTATAAACTAAGTTTTATATGTTATTTAACCTGAGTTCTGGATAAGAGTTTTGTAAACCATTGAAATAAATGCATTACATGAACTATAAATTCCAGTGACGCAATTTTAGTGGATATCAAGGCGTTTTGACGACTAAATAGCTGGCTATTTAGAGTGAAAACAACGCTGATAGGCGCTAAAAGAGCGTTATTGGGCAAATTCGGTTATCCGGAACTCAGGTTATTTATGATTTTTTCTTCAATTATAGTTAGGAGCTGCTGATGAGTCGCCACCCAATATCTTATTTGTTTCAACCGAAATCTATTGCAGTGATTGGCGCCTCTGATAAACCAAACAGAGCAGGTAATCGCATCGTCCGTAATTTACTGCAAGGCGGGTTCAGTGGCCCGATTATGCCTGTAACGCCAAAGTATCCTGCTGTTTGCGGTGTTTTAGCTTATAACTCTATTGATAAGTTACCTATGGTGCCCGATTTAGCGATTATTGCAGTCAACGCACAGCGATTAAGCGATGTTTTGATTGAGCTAGGCAGGGCTGGTTGTAAATACGCTACGATAATGGCGGCCGGTATTAATGACTTGCCTGTAACAGCGGCCGGCAACGGCACTCAACAAATTAGCGCTATCGCAAAAAAGTACGGAATTCGATTGCTTGGCGGCAGCAGCCTAGGTTTGCAATTGCCACATATCGGGCTTAACGCCAGTTTATCTCATATTCAAGCATTGCCGGGCAAAGTTGCCTTTATTTCGCAATCATCGTCAGTAGCAACCACCATGCTCGACTGGGCTAATCATAACAACATTGGATTTTCCCATTTCATTTCAATTGGTGAAGCTATTGATATCGATTTTAATGAATTGCTAGATTATTTAGGTCGTGACCAAAAAACGCAGGCCATTTTACTCTATATCGATAGCATTAAAGATCACCGCCACTTCATGTCCGCTGCTCGTAGCGCCGCTCGTTCTAAACCAATTTTAGTGATTAAATCTGGTAAAACCAAAGAAGGCGCTATCTCAGTATCACATCATAGCGGCGGTTTATATCACGGCAGCGATCTGGTGTATGACGCTGCATTTCGCCGGGCCGGCATGTTACGAGTAAACAATTTGCATGAATTATTTGCCGCTTTTGAAACACTTGCGCACGCTAAACCACTTAAGGGCGAGCGGTTAGCAATAGTCACCAATGGTGGGGCACCGGGCATTATGGCGGTCGATGCGTTAATTTCTCGCGGCGGTAAGCTCGCGCAATTAGAGCCAGAAATTATTGACCAATTAGACAAAATACTGCCTCCTTATTGGTCTAGAACCAACCCGGTCGACATTGCGGGCGACTCAACCCCCGAACGTTTTTCTCAAGCGATTTCGATAATGCTTAGCTCGAAAAATATTGATACCTTGTTAATTATTCACTCGCCTAGCGCAGTCGCAGCCGGCGAAGTTTATGCAGAAAAAATATTAACGGTGATCGCCCAGCAGGCGAAAACAAATAGACTCAATATTTTGACCAACTGGACCGGTGAACAATCGGCCTATGCGGCTCGACGTCTCTTGCGAAAAAAGGGTCTGCCAACCTACCGAACTCCTGAAGGCGCAGTGGGCGCTTTTATGCATATGGTTGAATATCGCCGCAATCAAAAAATATTGCAGCAAACCCCAAAATCAATGTCCCGCCATATTCAGTCTGATGCTAACCTAGTAAGATCTCTAGCGCAGCAGCATTTGGCGCAAGGTATAACGCAGCTAGATCTTGGCCAAGCACAGCCAATTTTAGCGGCCTACGGACTGTCATGTATAAATACACGTCACGCTCAAGATCCCAAGCAAGCCAAAGTTATTGCCGCGGAAATCGGCTTTCCGATAGCGTTAAAAATTGAAGCCCCAGAACTAGCCTACAAATCGGATGTCGGCGGCGTTGTATTAAATCTTAATAACGCAGACGAAGTTGAACAGGCAGCCAAAGCCATGTTAGAACGGGTCAGTTCTTTTGAGTCAGGAGTTAAAATTACCGGCCTAAGCATCCAAAAAATGGCACAAACTGCTGGAGCTCAAGAATTGCGCTTTGCGATGCATAACGATCCAGTGTTTGGCCCTGTATTATACATTGGTGAAGGCGGTTCTGACTGGAATTTATCTCAAGATGCTGCAGTAGCCTTGCCTCCTCTTAATACTGCCCTTGCCCGCTACATGTTAATTAACGCACTTAAAACGGACAAAATTAAAGATCGCAAAGCGCTGCAAGCCTTAGACATTAATGCCCTGTCGACCATAGTGACCCAGTTGTCTTATTTAATTGTTGATTGCCCTGAAATAGAAGCTTTGGACATTAATCCAATGTTAGTTGCAGGCAACGATATAACCTTGCTTGACGTCTCAATTACGTTAGCCCATAGCGACTGCGATGGTGCTTCGCGCTTAGCAATTCGTCCCTACCCTAAAGAGCACGAAGAACTCTTTAGCTTACGCGATGGCCGAGAGGTATTATTACGACCGATTATTGCAGAAGACGAGCAGAGCCATTTCGAGTTTAATGACAGCCTCAGCAAGGAAGATCGTTACAAACGTTTTTTTGGCGAGGTAGGTCAATTAAGCCATGAAGCGATGGCCAAAATGACTCAAATAGATTTTGATCGAGAAATGGCCTTTATTGCGTCATATAAAGATCCCGCAGGTAAGTTTCATACCTTAGGCGTGGTGCGCGCTATTACCGATCCACAAAACAATGAAACTGAGTTTGCCGTGGTGATCCGCAGTGATTTGCAAGGACAGGGGCTAGGGAAAAAATTGATGCAAAAAATGATCGCCTACTGTCAACAACGAGGTACCCAAACTATGATCGGCATTACGTTACCACAAAATTCAGGAATGGTTAGCTTGGCCCGAAAACTTGGCTTTAAAGTAAAATTTGATATTGAAGAAGGTTGGATAGAAATGAAGCTGCCTTTACAATAATAGTTAAAACAGCTTCTTAGCAGCAGCCCTTTGTTTTGCACAAAAAACATTCTATTTTTTGTGCAAATTAGACTTTAAATGCAAATTAATATCATTTATACTTCGGCCATATCTTTAAGTGGGAATGGTTCTTATGTTTGTTTGTGTCTGTAATGCTGTTACTGAAAATGACATCCGTCAGGCTGTTGATAATGGTGCTGAAACGATCAAGCAGTTAAAAGAAAAGTTTTCAGTGGGCAATCAATGCGGTGGTTGTATTAGCTTAACTAAGCAAGTACTCAATCAACAATTGGCCGCTACTGCGTCAGCAACTTATTACGAAGTCGCATAGTCGCCATCACGCCCTGTGTTACCGCTTTAGCCACGACTCGAACTTAAAGGTAACCTTACAACTTAGCCAATGCTTTAACATGAGCCACCACGCTGCGCCCTAATACATCAGGCACATAACCACCCTCAAGTACCGATACTATACCCTGACAGTTTAATTGCTCGGCCAGTTCCACCAATCGTTCCGTAACCCAAGTATAATCTGCGTCCACCAAATTCATCCCGCCCATATCATCATCACGGTGAGCATCAAATCCGGCTGAAATTAATAATAATTGAGGCTTAAACTCTACCAGTGCTGGCAACCAATCGTTCGTGACCACTTGTCTAAATGCTTCACTGCCCGCACCTGCTGCTAATGGGATTTTTATATGCTGTTGGTTTTGTGCCGCTGGATCTGAGTACGGAAAAAACGGATGCTGAAAAATAGAGCAAAACATCACGCGTTGATCATCTTTAAAAATGTCTTCAGTCCCATTGCCATGATGAACGTCAAAGTCAATCACCGCAACCCGTGCCAGCTTTAATTTATCAAGTGCATAACCCGCTGCAACCGCAACATTATTGTAAAAGCAAAACCCGCCAGCTTGCGCTCGTTCGGCATGGTGGCCCGGCGGCCTAACATTGCAAAAGACCGCCCGGTGATCACTTTGACACACTAGCTCAACCGCTTGCACCGCCGCCCCAGCAGCACGCGAGGCCGCCTTAAGTGTTTGCGGACACATTTGGGTATCAGCATCAACGCTTACCAGCCCTTCCTTTGGCGACATAGCTTGGAGCTGATCAAGGTAATCACCGTCATGTACTAACAGCAGATCTTCACGGTCGACAGTTTTGGCATCAAAGTGATCTAGACTATATTCTAACCCGCTGGCAATCAACCGATCGGCAATGGCGTCGATTCGGCAGGGATCTTCGGGGTGATCATCGCTCATTTTATGACGGCGACATTCATGATGAGAAATAATGGCTGTGCTCATAGTTATGACTCTGGGCAAATGGAGTGTCGTAGACCATGCTATCAAATAGCTGGGAGCTGAAAAGTGGACTTAAGTCGCACTATATAACGTAGAATTTTGATTGAATAAATATACTCAAAGCAATAAAAATGGCGACCATTGGCCACCATTAATTCATTATGCTTTAGCTTGAAAATTTAGGCACAAATTTTCATTTCACAGCAAACACGATATTTACCCTGATCAGACGGACCACAACGCAATACTTTAGCATTGGCCATCAAGGGTGGAATTGAATTATTACCCGGATTAACTTCTAACAGTATTTCAGTGTCTTGAGTCAATTCCTGCGCGGTATTGAACGAAACACCTTCAGCACTTAAATTTTCTAAATGCCCATGAAATAAGTCATTATCGCCAGTCACTTTAAATCGAACCACACACTCAACATCCATTCTGGCAAAAAAGCGGTTATCATCATTTGATACATACATAGTATTCCCCTTACATTTTGTATTATCTAAAGCCTAGCAAAAGATTTAAAATAGCGGACAACAACTGGTGTGTTTTCACTACTAATGACTGACTAACCAGAGAAAAATAAGGATTTAAACTTGTTAAAAATTTCTAATTCCATTGCTATTCCATTGGCAGAGCTCGAAATTCAGTTTATTCGGGCCCAGGGTGCTGGCGGTCAACATGTCAATAAAACCTCAACCGCAGTGCATTTGTTTTTTAATATTCGAAATTCGCAGGCTTTGCCACAACGTTTAAAAGATAAATTGCTAACCCTGAGCGATCATAGGATAAGTAAATCAGGCAAGGTGATTATAAAGTCGCAATCGACCCGCAGCCAGGACAGCAACAGAGAAGCCGCGCTTAAGCAATTTGTTGAACTGCTGCAGCAGGTTAACAAAGTGGAAAAACGTCGCATTGCGACCAAACCTACGTTTGGTTCAAAAGTGCGGCGCTTGGATAAAAAGAATCAACAAGGTAATCGAAAGAATTTGCGCAAGCGGGTAGATTACTAATACCAATCGCTTATTTCATCGTGACCTTGCCACCAATCATTTTATAGGCCGCAGTTCCACGTATTAGTGCCTCTCTGGCAAAGATAACCTGACAATTAGGGCATTGGCATGCTTGGGTGGTGAAATCACTGACAATGCGCTCTTTAAAGCATTTGATTAGCGCTCCTTTGCCACCTTTACGATATTTAAACAACTTGGCACGACAGCCGGCGCAAAATATCTCAACGGTCTTACTGGGCCCTTTTTTATTCGGTTTAGCCATAATAGATATTAATCCTAGACATCGTCACTCCTTGCCATCCATGGCACCGTGACATACCGTTCATCCTGAACATAAAAAAAGCGGCTATTAGCCGCTTTTTTTACATCATGGTTCATTTACTAGTTAGCAAATGGATTAACCAAGACGATAGTTTCAACGCGGTCAGGACCGGTTGAAATAATATCAACAGGTACTTCAAGCAACTCTTCAATACGAGCAATGTAGTTTAGTGCCGCTTGTGGTAACTCATCACGGTTTTGACAACCTACAGTGACGTCAGTCCAGCCAGGCATTGTCTCGTAAACTGGAATTACTTTTTCAAAGTCATCAGCAGACATTGGCGCGATATTGCTAACGCTACCATCTTCTTGCTTATAGCCAGTACAGATCTGAAGCTCTTCAAGACCGTCTAATACGTCTAACTTAGTTAGACATAAACCAGTGATGCTGTTCATTTGGATAGCGCGGCGCATAGCAACTGCGTCTAACCAACCACAACGACGACCACGGCCGGTAGTTGCACCAACTTCATGACCTTTAACAGCCAAGTACTCACCAATTTCGTTAAACTGTTCAGTCGGGAAAGGACCAGAACCAACACGAGTAGTGTAAGCTTTAATGATACCTAACACGTAATCTAGGTGACAAGGGCCAAAACCAGTACCAGTAGCAACGCCGCCAGCAGTAGTGTTAGACGATGTGACGTAAGGGTAAGTACCGTGGTCAATATCAAGCAATGTGCCTTGAGCACCTTCAAACATGATATTTTCACCAGCTTTACGCGCAGTGTCTAGTAGTTCAGTTACATCAACAACCATTGATTGCAGTAACGGTGCAACTTCTAACGCATCGTCAAGGGTCTTTTGATAATCAACTGCATCTACTTTGTAGTAGTTAGTTAACATAAAGTTGTGATATTCCATCACTTCTTTAAGCTTAACCGCAAATTTTTCAGCATCGAACAAGTCACCAACGCGTAGCGCGCGACGAGAAACTTTATCTTCGTAAGCTGGACCTATGCCGCGGCCGGTCGTACCAATTGCCTTGTTACCACGAGCGATTTCACGCGCTTGGTCAAGTGCAATATGATAAGGAAGAATAAGTGGACATGCTTCACTAATTCGTAAGCGATCTTGTACAGGTACGCCACGCGCTTCAAGCATTTTCATTTCTTCTAGCAAGGCAGCAGGTGATAACACCACGCCATTACCGATAATGCTTGTTAGATTGTCACGTAAGATGCCTGATGGGATCAGGTGCAGGACAGTTTTTTCACCATCGATTACTAGTGTATGACCAGCATTGTGACCACCTTGATATCGCACAGCATACTTTGCGCTATCTGTTAGTAGATCAACAATCTTACCTTTACCTTCGTCACCCCATTGGGTACCTAGCACTACAACGTTCTTAGCCATTATTTTATTCACGGTTTGAAATTAAAGCGGGATTTTATCAGATTTTGTTAGGAGATCTACCCCTAAATCGGAGATTAATTCTACTTTCTTTAGTCTAATAAATTATAAACAGAAAAAGATCGTTAATTCTCAGTAAGCTACACAAACCAATAGAGGGTACAAATTCCTATCACAACAAAGACACCACCGAGCCTGCGCATTGATTCTGGCGCTTGTTCGCTAATAGTTTTTAAATATTGTTGCCATTGACGTGGGATCAACAATGGCCCTAACCCTTCCAAAATCATAAACAGGGCAAACGCCAACCAAATACTGTCAGAGATAATGACCTCCAGTTCATCGCCGCTCTCTGCCATCCGTGGCACTGCGGCATACCGTTCATCCTGAACATAAAAAGCCCGGAAAACCGGGCTTTTTTTACTTAACCAACACCAATTACTGGGCGTTGGGATTATTAAGATACTTGAAGAAATCGCTGTCTGGTTTAACAACCATGATATCGCTCTTCGAGTTAAAAGACTTTTTATACGAGTCCATTGATCTTAAGAAGCTAAAGAACTCTGGATCTTGACCGTAACTGTCCGAATAAATCTTAGCAGCTAGTGCGTCGCCCTCACCACGAAGAATTCGTGCCTGTGAATCAGCATCAGCTAGCATAATCGCTACTTTCGCATCAACATCGGCGCGGATAATTTCAGATTGCTCTTTACCCTTTGAGCGATGCTCTTTAGCCACAGCTAAACGTTCAGCACGCATTCGTTGATAAATACTGCTACGAACCGCTTGCGGTAATTCAATTTGCTTAACTCGCATGTCAACCAATTTAATACCAAGATCTTTAGCCTTAAGTGAAGCATCTCTTAGGGCTTCATCCATTAACGCACTACGCTCACCAGAAACAATTTGCGAAATGGTACGAGTACCAAAAGCATTACGCAGACCGTCGCTAACTTTTTGCTTTAGCAAGTTTTCAGCAGCAAATTTATTACCACCACCAGTGGTTAGGTAATAAGTCGAAAAGTCTTCAATGCGCCATTTAACGTATGAATCGACGATTAAATCCTTTTTCTCTGACGTTACAAAGCGATCAGGTTCACCATCTAACGTTTGAATACGGGCATCTAAAATCCGTACTTTATCGATAAAAGGTACTTTAAAGTTGATGCCTGGCTCATAGATAATTGTCTGATCTGCACCGTCTTTTAAGACAGCGGCAAAACGCACTTTAATTGCACGCTGACCTTCATAAATAACAAAAACTGATAGGTAAGCGACAAAAGCTGCCACCGCCACAAAAATTAATCCTAAACGTTTCATTGCTTAATTTCTCCCTTGACGTGTTGCGTCACGCGAAAAGTTTCGCAAACTATCATTAATCACATCAGAAGTATTACGTGGTGATGCGCTAGTTGCTGGTCTAGTATGCACTGGCATATTTTGCTGTGATTGCTTGATGATTTGATCTAGCGGTAAATACAGCATGTTATTACCCCCTTCAACATCAACCATTACCTTGCTGGTATTTGCGTAAACACTCTCAACCGTTTCAAGATAAATACGCTGACGCGTCACTTCTTTAGCGGCTTGATATTGTGGTAATAGCTGATTAAATCGTGCAGTTTCACCAGTCGCTTTGAAGATAACTTGCTCTTTGTAAGCTTTAGCTTCTTGCTCAAGACGGCGAACCTGACCACGAGCACGCGGTTCGATACTTAAAGCATAAGCTTCTGCTTCACGAATAAAGCGCTCTTCATCTTCCTGTGCCGCAATAGCATCATCAAATGAGCCTTTTACTTCTTCTGGCGGACGTGCCGGCAAGAAGTTAACATCGACAATTTCAAGGCCTAAATTGTAAGGTTCAATGACTTTACGCAATTCTACTTCGGTTTGCTGACGTACAACTTCACGCCCCGTTGTTAGCAAGTCATCCATTGAGGTATGACCAACAACATAACGCAAAGCACTGTCCATCGCCTGACTAATTGAATTAGCAGGGTTTACCACACTAAATAAGAACTGCTCAGGGTCGACAACGCGATACTGCACGTCCATTTCTACTCGAACCACGTTTTCATCTTTCGTTAGCATAAAACCCGCTGACGAGAATGAACGAATACTGCGGATATCAACCGGAATAACGGTATCTACAAAAGTCGCTTTCCAGTGTAAACCCGGTTCTACCGACTCATAACTCTGGCCAAGACGCAGCACAAAACCACGCTCAGATTCTTTAACAGTATAGAAACCACTAACTACCCAAATGGCGATAGCGATAACGCCTAATAGTGCAATGCCGGGGCCAGAAATGCTTGAACCGCCACCATTACTGCTGCCACCTGATTTACCACCGAGCAGGCCGCTAAATTTTTTGCTAAGGTTATTAATTACCTCATCAAGATCTGGCGGTCCCTGATCTTTACCACCTTTATTTCCACCCCAGGGATCTTTACCCTTATTTCCAGGCTCATTCCAGGCCATAACAACTCCAGTTTTATCATTAAAATTTAGGTAAGCGCTTACTAAAATTGCAACCACTTACCAGGAAAATATTCATTATACTAACAGCAAAAAAAACAGCTAATCAATATATTGGCTTAATTCGCCGTCAGTCTTTTTGAGTAACTTGTGCCAGTCGATAATCGGCAACCTAATGGTCACTAACGTATTGCCAAGTTCGTCGTATTGTTCATTTTGCACACAATCAAATTTATACAGCAAACCTTTAAATCGCCCCTGAACATCTGCTGGCAAGCTCAATTGATGATTAACAATTTGGCCCGACAATAGCTCCGTCAATGCTTGGTTGAGTAAGTCACAACCATCACCAGTTCGTGCCGACAGCCATACACGAGTTGGTTTGCCATCTTCATCACGATCAATGCGTGGCGCCAAGTCTTCGTCTAACGTATCTAGCTTGTTACAGACCATTAATTGTGGAATGTCACTGGCGTCGATTTGTTCAAGTACGTGACTAACTTGTTCTATATTATCTGTTTTACGCGGATCAGCAACATCTATCACGTGAAGTAACAAATTAGCTTGCTGGGTTTCTTGCAAGGTAGCCTGAAACGCAGCAACTAAATCGTGAGGTAAATGGCGAATAAAACCAACGGTATCGGCTAAAATAACTTCGCCGACATCCTCGATATCAATTTTTCGCAAGGTCGGATCTAATGTTGCAAACAGTTGATCCGCCACATAAACATTGGCTGAAGTTATTTGATTAAATAAGGTGGATTTACCAGCGTTGGTATATCCAACCAGTGATACTGTTGGCACTTCAGCGCGACTACGGGCTCGACGCCCTTGATCGCGCTGCTTTGATACCTTAGCTAATCGTGCTTGAATATTCTTGATCCGTGCCCGTAATAAACGACGATCCGTTTCAAGTTGCGTTTCACCGGGTCCACGTAAACCAATACCACCTTTTTGACGCTCAAGGTGAGTCCAGCCACGGATAAGTCGAGTGGAAATATGACGTAATTGCGCCAGCTCAACTTGTAATTTACCCTCATGGGTCCGCGCTCGTTGCGCAAAGATATCAAGAATGAGTGCGGTGCGGTCTAAGACCCGACACTGACACAGCGCTTCTAAATTACGCTCTTGGGACGGCGTGAGGGCGTGATTAAAAATCACGACATCAGCGCTTAATAGTTTTACAGCATCGGCGATCTCGTCGGCTTTACCCGTACCAACAAAGTATTTAGCTTTCGCTGAATTACGGGTACCCGTTATCTTGCCGCAGGTTTTTACCCCAGCAGAAGATACCAATAATTCAAGCTCAGCAAAATCTTCGCGATCACTTTCTGATGGAAAGTCTATATGGACAAGTATGGCGAGTTCGCCTGCCTCATAACGATCAAACAAAAATTAATCCTTAATCTTCATTGGTGCTTTCATTTTCTTCGGTGTGTGCATGATGTGCCGTAAATGGACGAGCAGGCACTACCGTTGAAATAGCATGCTTATAGACCATTTGACTGACCGTATTACGCAGTAAAATAACAAATTGATCGAAAGACTCGATTTGACCCTGCAATTTAATACCATTGACTAAATAAATTGCTACTGGCACTCGCTCACGACGTAGTGCATTTAAAAATGGGTCTTGCAAAGATTGCCCCTTAGCCATAATTATTCCTGTCCTTTAAACTTATATATCTGATTATTATTATTAATAAACTAGTCTGAAATTAATTAAATACAATACCAACTAGCTAACAATGTGTTTTATTAATTCTATATTTTGGGTAATGGTTGCTTCAGTATTAGGCGCCAACGGCGTTTGCAACCGATGTAGCTTATCCCATCCTCTTAACCAAGTCATCTGACGTTTGGCTAATTGACGCGTTGCAACAATACCTCTAAAAACCATTTCCTTATGATCAACCTTACCCGCCAGATAATCCCACATCTGACGATAGCCAACACAACGAATCGACGGTAAATCGATATGTAAATCATCGCGCTGGTACAATTTTGTTACTTCTAGCTCCAAGCCTTGTTCAATCATTAGCTCAAAACGCTGTTCAATTCGTCGATGTAACTCGCTGCGTTCATCAGGGTAAATAGCAAATTGATAGACATCAAAAGGTAAGTCCTTATCAATCACCTGTGATAACTCAGTCATCGTTTTACCAGCAATACGGTATACTTCCAACGCCCGCGAGACTCGCTGTGGATCATTGGGGTGGATCCGAGCGCCCGATACAGGGTCAACCCGAACCAACTCTTGGTGTAGACTCGCCCACCCATGCTGCTGTGCTTCACTTTCAATTGCACGTCGAATCTCAGGATCTGCAGCAGGTAACGGCGACAGACCATCAATTAATGACTTAAAGTACAACATAGTACCGCCAACAAGCAATGGGATTTTTCCACGACTTGTTATCTCGGCCATCGCGGCCAAGGCATCGCGCCTAAAATCAGCAGTCGAATAAGCTTGTGCCGGATCTAACATATCAATCAAGCGATGCGGTGCGCGTGCTAATTCTTCGGCATTTGGCTTGGCCGTGCCAATGTCCATACCGCGATAAACCAAGGCTGAATCTACTGAAATTATTTCACAGTTAAACTGCTCGCATAAACGAATAGCAAGCTCTGTTTTTCCGCTGGCCGTTGGCCCCATCAGGAAAATCGCTTTAGGTAATGCTTTATCAGTCACGCAATCTACTCAAAAAATAGTTAGTAAAATATTAATACCAGCGGCTAATCGTTAAAATCAGCAATCACTGTTGAAAAGTCAACTCGCTGCAATAATCGCTCAAATTGTGCAATAACCTGCGGCGAATGGCCCGCCGCTTTCGCAACAAGTTGCGACGCACTAGCCATCGAATAACTGGTGACACCAAACTGTGCCAGCCAATGACAAATAAGTTGTTGCAAGGTCGAATCTGACTCAATCAATTGTGGCTGATTTGCTAACAACTGTAATAATTGTGGCACCACTGTCGCAATATCTTGTTGGCGCAAATACGCAGGCACCTGCTTTACAATTATCTTGGGGCCGCGCACGCTAATTTCAATGCCTAAGCGACGAAATAATTGCTGATGAGTAGTCAGTTGCTCGATTAACGAACCATCAACAGCAACGGCAACGGGTAATAACAAGGGTTGTGCTTTAAAACCTTGTGCCCAACGAGCCGTTAACTCCAACTCATTGACTAGGCTCTCCAATGCGGTGAGTGATAGTAACTCAATATTGCCATGGCGGTTAACCACTAGATATTTCTCGTCAATTAGCGTTAGCAATTGGCCAAATAGCTCGGAATCATTAGCTGTGGTTTGATTACTCGTCTCTGTAAGTGCAGATGATGGTGCATCTGAAAAACCCGGTGTACTCATTAAGCTCTGATAAGCGCTTGCCGCGGCATCAATACTACCCGAGCGTCCTCGCTCAAATCCGCCTGTCGTTGACGACAATGCTGATGATGGCGCTGACGAGGAAGAAGAAGAAGAATAATGTCTCGCTGCTGGATTTGCGATCCCAACACTATTTTTGGTATGAGTACCTTCACCATAATCTGTTGTCTGGCTGTGATCTCCATAACCATGTTCAGCTGCCGCCGTGATCGGCGCAAGCGAGCTTAGGTTATCATCGGTTTGCTGGCCGCTCGATAATGTTTGATTTAGCGCTGAGTTTAAGACTTGAAAAATAAGATCATGAACCATCCGAGCCTGATGGAAACGAACCTCGTGTTTCGCCGGATGAACATTGACATCAACCTGACTCGGTGCAATCTCAATATAAATGATATATCCGGGTAACAGTCCCTCCGGTAACCAGTCTTGATAGGCTTGACGAATAGCGTGATTGATTAATTTATCGCGCATCATTCGACCGTTAACATAACAATATTGATTGTCGCTATAACTTTTGCAGCCCTGTGGTAAGGCTAACCAACCACTGATCTTAACTTCGTTATGATCACTGCTAATGGCTATTGCATGATCAATAAAGGCTTTGCCACACAAACTGCTAACACGACGCTCTTGCTGGGCAGTCGTCTTAGCCAGCATTAAATTACGGAGCACTTTACCATTATGTTTAAGGGTAAATGCGATATCAAAATGACTTAATGCAAAACGCTTTACCAATTCATCAATGTGGGTAAATTCGGTTTTTTCGGTTCGTAAAAAACGCCGCCTTGCTGGGGTGTTAAAGAACATGTCTGCAACAGCAACGGTAGTACCTTGTGGATGAGACGCAGGAATAACTTCAACCGCCATGTCACGGCCTTGAGCGTAAGCTTGCCATGCCTGAGGTTGTTCTTGAGTTTTTGAAGTAAAGGTTAACCGGCATACCGAACTGATACTGGCTAAAGCCTCGCCGCGAAAACCTAACGAGTCAATCGCTTCAAGATCATCAAGGGTCGATATTTTACTGGTAGCATGACGAGATAGTGCTAAGCCTAGCTGCTCTTTGACCACCCCACAGCCGTTATCACGAATACTAATTAATTTAGCGCCGCCCTGCTCTATCTCAATTAAGATCTCAGTGGCGCCAGCGTCTATTGCATTTTCAACCAGCTCTTTGACCACCGAAGCTGGTCGCTCGACCACTTCACCAGCGGCAATTTGGTTGGCTAAACGCGGTGATAAAATTTCAATTGCCATCATTAACTCTGCGGAATTGCTAACACTTGACCAATGCGCAAATTATCGCTGCGCAATGCGTTGTGTTTCTTAAGGCTAGAAACCGTGATCCGATAACGCTGAGCCAACAGCGACAACGATTCACCCTGTGATACCTTATGAGTCTTGCTACGCAAATTCGCGTATAACGACCCCTTAGGTGGGTTTTTCTTAAAATAATCATTAATCGAGCCAAACATTGCATTGGCGAGTTTAATACGATGTTGCGTATTATATAAACGGCGCTCGTCTTGTGGATTTGAGACAAAACCTGTTTCCACCATTAGCGAGGGAAAGTCAGGCGACTTTAATACCGCCAGACTGGCAAGAATCAATTTGTCACGATGCACATGAGTGACATGTTTGAGTCGCGATAAAATACCATTGCCAATCTCATAACTTTCTTCCATTGCATTATCCATTCTCATGTCAATGATCGTGCGTGCAAGATATTTGTCGCTTTCACTTGATTCGATAATTTCACCAACGCCGCCAAGTAACTCCGAATAACGTTCATTATTTTCTAAAAAACGACCAATTTCACTATTGGCTCGCGCCATCGACAGTACTAAAACAGACGCACCGCGGGGCTTCGAGGAAGTAAAGGCATCGGCATGAATCGATATTAATAAATCAGTTTTGGCTTTACGGGCTATTTCAGAACGGCGGTTAAGACCAACATAATAATCACCGCGGCGAGTCATAACTGCTTTTAAACCACGGGTGCTATTAATTTTTTTCGCTAATAACTTAGCAATACCCAAAGTAATATGCTTTTCATAACGGCCACTGGTACCAATTGAACCGGGATCTTCCCCACCGTGCCCAGCGTCAATTGCAATGACGATATCGCGATTGCTCGGAAATTTAGCATTGTGGCTTTGAACGGCTGGACTGGTATGCTTGTTGTTACTTTTGATATTACTTTTAGCAAAGTCAACAACCAAACGATCACCATAAGGGCCCGTTGGCGGTAGTGAAAAAATTTGCGGTTCAAGCGGTTTCTTTAACTCGATCACCAGTCTTAACATGCCTTTTTTAGGCGCTTTACTGGTTCTTATTTTTTTAACTAAGCCACCCGAAAATTTTAACTTGGCAAGCTTAGCTGTTAGTTTGGTCGCTTTAAAATCAATCACTAGTCGCTGTGGTTTAGTCAGGCTAAAATAACTAAAGTCAGCCTGCTGAGTTAAATCAAAAACCACCCGATATTTATCTGGCGATGGCCACACGCGAACATCTTGCAATTTATTGACAGCCCAAGCCTTAGTGGTCAACACTAGCGTCAATAAAATTCCTGTGATTAAAAATTTCAGCTTCACCATCAATTCCTTATTTAAATCTGTGCCAAAATTTTCTGACCAATTTCGGTGTTGGCATCACAATAAGCAATACGTTGCTCGCCAACATATTTTAGAGTTATTTCTATATCTGCACCAGCCAACATGCCAAAACCGCGCTCAGGCCATTCTATTAAACACAAGCTATCGTGAGTAAAGTAATCCCTAATACCCATAAACTCCAACTCTTCTGGATCGCCCAACCGATATAAATCAAAGTGATATACCTGCCACGGGGCTAATTCATAGGGCTCAACCAAGGTATAAGTTGGGCTTTTTACATTGCCATCATGACCAAGCGCCTGAATAAAGCCACGACTTAGCGTAGTTTTGCCAGCTCCAAGATCGCCATGGAGATAAACCGTGGTCGCTTGTGAGCAAGCAACAGCCAGTTTACGGCCTAACTCAACCGTTTGTTGTGTATCAGCTAAATGAAATTCTAAGCGTGATTGCACTCGCTTAGAAGCATTTTTTTCAGTTTGGTTCATCAGATTAATATTATTTTTAGATTAATTGAGTTAAATTATAACAGAGTTTACTCACTGAGATCTTTGACAATCAAGCGTTTGTCGTCACAGCAACAAAAATGATACCAATCACATTAAATGTATGATCTTGTGTGCTTGGAGAGAAATAATTTAGACAAGGCGCTCGATTGAGTAATAGCTAGCTATTAGGAATGAGAGCAACACAGGCTAAATGGTTTGTATCAAGCACAAGTGATCTCTTAATTAGTGGGATTGGCATGAGTAATATGTAGGAATTCAATATGAGCAAACCTCCCTTAAGATCGCCTTGCATTGCGCTATGTAAGCTCGATTACAACGACATTTGTCAAGGCTGTTATCGCAGTATTACCGAGATAGTCGGCTGGAAAGACACACCTGAGCATCAAAAAAAAATAATCATTGAACGGGTGACACGCCAACGCCAGCAACTCAAAAAGAGCAAGCTAACCTAGAAAGCTTTAATTGGTCGGCAACTTAACTTTAGCAAAAGCTAAGTTGCTAACTGATAGCAAAATTTAATTACTGGCCGTTTAATTAAATAGATAACCACAAATCTAGCCAAACAGCTAATTATCATCTATTATATTTCGCAATTTGATAAACAATATTTAATAAAGTCGCCCCGATATGCAAAAAAATCATATAATCGATGATCTCGACAAAAAAATTCTGCTCGCACTGACAGATAACGCTCGGATGCCCTACGCCGAACTGGCTAAACTTTTTGCGGTCAGCCCTGCGACTATCCATGTTCGTGTCGAAAAAATGAAGCAGGCCGGCATTATTAACCGTACGGTAATCGAACTTAACGCCAAGAAGTTAGGGTATGACGTTTGTTGTTTTATCGGGATCAATTTACGTAGTGCTAAAGACTATTCGCCAGCACTGGCACAGCTCGAAGAAATAGAAGAAGTATTAGAAGCCTATTATACTACTGGTCATTATAATATTTTTGTCAAGATCTTGACCCGCTCAATCGACCACTTGCAACAGGTATTGGTCAATAAGATTCAAGCGATTGATGAAATTCAGTCTACTGAGACACTCATCTCGCTCGACAATCCAATAAAGCGAGACATCACTCCTTAATATCGGCATAACTTGAAACTAATCGATGTTTATTAGTCAGTCTTTATTAACTGTGCCTTGCGACCTGATTTGTCCAAGGCTATTAAACTCTCGGTTAATTTGGCTTTAAGCTTTTTGTTTTTTTTATTAATAAAATGAAATACCGGAACCGTCATTAACACGGGTGAGTATTTAACTCGCATGTTAGGAAAAGCTGTTTTTAAGATATTTCCCCCCGAACGCTTAGTTGCTAAGACCAAATCAACCCTACCAGATTGTAAAAGTTTCATCAGATGAAATACCCCACTGGTTTCAAAAACGTATTCATTGAGTGTTAATTGTCTTGCCCATTTGATACCTCTGATAATACCTATTTTCTTGCCTTTCAAGTCGTCAACCGATTCAATGGTTATCGCTTTATCTAACACAAAAGCAATACCCTCAATATCGAATAAGGACGGTTTAACTATGATTAAATTGGGATACTCTTGTGGAATACTCGCAATACGTACAAGCTCACCGTCAAGCGTTCCGTTATTGCTTAATTTAAGCGTGCGCCGCCCAGGCAAAGGCTTCACTTGCAGTCGATAACCTAAGCTGGCATATACCTCACACATCACTTTGGTTGCGGTTGCTGCAACTAGGCTATCTTGAAGAGTTCCAACAGAAATTACTCGCGCGCCTGGGCTTAAGTTTGGTCGACACTGAGTATTTGTTTCAGCGCCAACAAAAAAGGGTATAAATAAAGTTAAGTACATCAGTAACAGTTTCATCTTCGTCCCTGAAAAAATCAATTGCTTTAAAATTTATAACATATAACGCCAGCTAAGGGTAATATCATATTAACCTATATATTCAGTAGCTTGCACCGATAAAGCCAAACATTTAGTGGGCAGAACATTCTCGGTTAATAAAGGTTGATGCGCCCTAATTTATGCTTTTATCGCCGACAACTATCTGCCAACAACTATCGATTTGTGCGCAAATAACTACAACTGAGAACATATTTTTGTTCATTCAATGTTGATTAATTTCGACTTACTACCAGATTTTTCCAAGGCTATTAAACTCTTGGTTAATTTAGTTTTAAGCTTTTGGTGTTTTTTATTAATAAAATGAAATACCGGCATCGTTATTAATGCGGGCGAGAGAGTAACCTGTAAATTTGGAAAGTGTTTATTTAAGGCATTACTACCGGTGCGCTTGCTAGATAATACCAGATCTACTCGCCCTGATTTTAAAAGCTTCATCAGAGAAAAGACATCACCGACAACAAAAGTCCTGGCATTTAATGTTAACTGCTTTGCCCATTTTACACCTCTAACAATACCTATTTTTTTGCCTTTTAAATCATCTTCCGATTCAATGGATATTGCATTATTTAACGCAAATGCTATGCCCTCGATATCAAATAAGGCGGGTTTAATTTTTATTAAATTGAGATGTTCTTCTCCAATTTTAGCAATGCGCATCAGTTCACCGTCGAGTTTACCGCTATTACTTGATTTTAAAGAACGCTTACCAGGCAGTGAGTGAACTAACATTCGATAGCCTAAGTCGGCATAGACCTCACACATTACTTTCGCTGCAACAGTTGCGACATGGCTTCTTTGTGTCGTGCCAACATTAATAACTGGCGCTTTTGTGGTTAAATTGGGCTGGCACTCAATAATATTGCCATAAGCGTTGGCTCTAAAGGAAATTAATAGAATAAAAAAGAACAGTAACCGTGTCATCGTTTTTCCAAAATGTATGTTGCGTTGATATTTATAGCACTCTCCTCATCAAGCCCAGTATAACCATCAAGCAATTTAATTCTACCCCACACTAACTCGCCTAATAAATAGTTTCAAAAATCGAGTATTGCGCATTGCCGAAACCGCAATGCGCTGCTAGCCTAAGGCAAGTACAATTCATCAAGGAAGTATATTGTCGACTCGATTATTTGCCACTAGCCTATTGTTAATCTCTGCGTATGGCAACGCACTAACGTTACCCAGTCAAGATCCCTATCAGCAGCAGCGCCAGTTGTTTAGCTCAGCCTCGTTAGACATCGAGCAACAGCGACTAGATGAAGCCGACAAAAAAATCTTGCAACTAAAAGACTATCCACTATTACCTTATATCCAATTTAAGCGGTTAAAAGTCGAGTTGGCCCAGCAACCATTGGTCGATATAAATCAGTTTATTTATCGCTATACCGCCTTGCCTTTGGCTCGTCAAATACGCCTAAATGCCTTAACGGCTAAAGCCAAACTAGGTCGCTGGTCAGAAGTCATTGAACTGTATCGTCAAGGCGATTCAATAAGTTATCAGTGCCGCTATTTGCAGGCGAAATATCATCAGGGTGAACAAAAGCTGGTACTTAACAAAATTAATGATATTTGGTTAACGGGTTCCTCCTTACCTAATACTTGCGACCCTTTATTAGCGGCATGGCAAACCGCGGGTCACAAAACTGATGACTTAATATGGCAACGCATTGCCCTAACCTTAGACAATCGTAAGCTAGCACTCGCTAAATATTTTGCTAAATCTCTGACTAAACCATCGCAAGAAAAGTTTAGCTACTGGTTAAAACTCTATGGTAATTCACAAAATTTATCCCAAGCACATTACTGGAAAAATAGTGGCGATTTTGCAACATCGATGCTGAAAATTGGCACCGAGCGACTTATTTATCAATATCCAGTGCAAGCCTTAAAACTTTGGTCACGGATAAAAAAATCAGCGCGTTTTAGCAATGAGCTCACCGATCATCTATTTAATAAGTTAGCGGTTAGATTACTGCATAAAAATGTGCCGCAGCAAATAGCGCTAAACAAGTTCAACTGGCCGTTATTGACCAAGTCGCAACAAGCTCAAACTCTCAGGGCGCTTGTCACTCAAAAGCGTTGGCCAGACATTAGAGCGAGTTACCAGCAACAGCCCCAACTCAATACCGAGCTAGATTGGCAATATTGGTACGCCACTGCGCTTGAAAAACAAGGACAACACGTTGAGGCAGAAACTATTTATCAAAAACTGGCCACCAAACGACGTTATTATGGTTTTCTTGCTAGTGATAAATTAAATAGTCCATATCAACTCAATCACCAGCCTCTCGCCACAAGCAAAGCAGAAGTCACTGCGATTAAATTACGCCCTGCAACCCTACGAGCCCAAGAGTTATTACGGCTTAATCGCATTATTGAAGCACGCCGTGAGTGGTATCATCAGCTGAAAAAGCTCAGTGAATCACAACGACTCGCCGCTGCAAAACTTGCTGCTGATTGGCAATGGCATAATCGAGCCATTATTACGTTAACCATGACTAAGCAGCTCGATGATCTTGATATTCGTTTTCCTCAGCCTCATCTTGAAGCCTTTACCCAAGAAGCTCAGTTTAACAACATAGTCACAAGTTGGCCGCTGGCCATTTCGCGCCAAGAAAGTGCCTTTATGACTAACGCTCGTTCACGAGTCGGCGCGATGGGCTTAATGCAATTAATGCCGGGCACCGCTAAGCTCCAGGCTAAAGCTTCAGAGGTAAGCTACCAAGATAAGTCGCAATTATTTACGCCAGCGTTCAATATCAAGCTTGGCACGGCCTACTTAACGCAAATGCTGGCTAACTTTGATAATAATATTGCAGTTGCAGCAGCAGCCTATAATGCAGGCCCGCATAGAGTACGACGCTGGGTAAAAAATGAGTTACCACAAGATCAGTGGGTTGAAACGATACCGTTTAGAGAGACACGTAACTATGTCAAAAACATACTTGCCTATATTGTGATTTATCAGCACCAGCTCGAGCTACCAAGTCAATTACCCTCAAACAAAATAACCCCGAGTTTAATGAAGATAAACAACAAGGATGATTCGTAGCGGTAATGGCTAGTTGATCTCAACCAAGTAAGGTTCGGCTGATGCCTGCAACTGTGCTTGGTAGTCACTAGCTTGTGCCGCATTGGCCAACTCAAGCTGCTCGGTTAGAATATCGTCCAAAATATTCATGGTGGTTAACGGGTTGGCTAATACGACTCGAAACACAATGATTGCCTGATTATTGTAGCGCGATGGCGTAAGTTGAGTTCGCGATACAAATGATTTACCGTGACCTCGTTGGGTTTTTTGCAGGTATTTGGTCAGGCTATTTAAAACTTCGTTTAGCTTAACCAAGGTGTCGTTATCACAATCCCTCATCACCGAATCTAACCAACCCGGGCGATAACGATAAGTTAAAATGTTTAATACTGGGTCGCTGGTCAATTCAAAATTGTCGGCAAGGCTAATTTTTTTGCCAAAGTCTCTGGTTTTATTAATACCGTCATCGATTAATAATTCGTACCCAGTGCGGCCAAGTATTTTCAAGCCCGAATGCACTAACATCGCCATGCCTTGACGTGACCCCTCAAGGGTTTTGCTGCCAAGATCTTTCGAGCCTTTACGAATGATATATTGGGCATGATGCTCAATTGCTTGCAATGCTCCAGGATCTTTAAATACCACCAGTCCTGCCCCCATTGGCACGTACAGTTGTTTGTGTGCATCGATAGTAACTGAATCGGCGCGTTCAATCCCCTTAAGTAAGGGGCCATATTGACGAGAAAACAAGGTAGGAGCACCCCATGCGCCATCAACATGGAAGTGACATTGCATTTCTTGAGCTAAATCGGCCATTTGATCGAGTGGGTCAACACTGCCTGTTTCTGTCGTGCCTGCCACGCCAACTAACGCAATGACTTTAATTTTGTTGTCGGCCAATAATTGGCATTGCTGGCGTAATGCGGCCATGCAAATTCTGTTGTCCTGATCAGTCGCTACCGAAATAATATTATTGGCACCGAGTCCCAGTACATCTGCAGTCTTTTTTAGCGAATAATGGCCGCGCTCACTAACCAATATAGCCGCGCCCCGATAACCATATTCCAACAAAGCACCGACTAAACCATCTTGATTAATCCCACCAAAATTAGCCGTTGCAGGAAAGGCGTTATTTCTTGCAACCCACAAGGCTGTAATGTTGGCAACCGTGCCCCCAGAACAAAATGCCCCTAAGCCATAGTTTTGATCGTGCATGTACTGCTGATAAAAGCCGTCGTCCAGATTATACACCAGCCGATGTAGCATGCCGGTAACTTGGCGCTCCATTGGGGTAAAAGACTTTGACGTTTCAGTTTTAACTAAATTTTGATTTAGCGCGATCATGATTTTTGATAGCGGCAACATAAAGTAGGGCAAAGCTGATGTCATGTGGCCAACAAAACTCGGCGCCGCAGTGTGCACTGAATGCGCCACCAGTTTATCTAGTAAAAATTCAGTTTGCTCAGAGACAAAAATGGGTTGTTCTGGGATCGCTGACTCTGCAAAATCGAGCTCAACTAAATCGAGATCTTTCTCGACCGCCACAATATGAGATTGTAAAAAACCTTCGAGATTTTGTGAAATCTCAAGATCAATTTTCCCTAAGGTTGATTCTTGCGTTTCAGGCACAGTAAAAACACGATGCAAACGTTCCAAAGAAGCGGTGGCAGTACGATGCTTAATCGTCATAGGTTAAAAATCCCAATTTTAATAAAAGTAAATCAGCGGTCTCAAATACCGAGCCGCACAATTTACCATTATCAAATACCAGTTACTAGCCCGCTAGTCCCCGCAGGCAGAGCAACGTGACTTAGCAACACGTTAACCGTGCACAAAGTAGCAATTTAGATTTTCGCTGCCAGCAAAGGTCGATTAACCAATAACAACGATTGGGCGGCAATGATAGCAAAACCTCGATCGAACAAAATGGTATGAACTTGACCGGTTAGCTGCCAACCTTGCCCTAACATAATTTGAACAGAGCGGTTAAGCTGTACCAATTGTGACAACCCAACTTGAGTATTGCTGGTCAGAGACTGGATTGCTTGAGATGATTTAACTCGAATAATAACTTGGTCACTGGCGGTGATCTGGCCCAATTTAAAACGAATTTCTCCCGCTTCAAGAGCAAACACCTCATTTTCCATTGACACAGCCCGCACATGAAAGCTTCCGATTAACCAAAAAATTACTAAGATCCATTTCATTGTCATTTCCTTTTCGGTGCCACAGCCAACTCTTAGCGCATTACTTAAAACCAAATTATTACTTTAAACTTTAGTACAGATTTGAACTTTATCCAGTGGAAAAACCGCGCCAACATCTAAAAAAACAAGCAATGAATATTCACCACAACAAAAGATAACACCTTGACTTTGTGCTGTTTTTATATGAAGTTAAGAAATTAGAGCAATGATGAATACTGATATAAGCGCAAAATAATTGCGGTTAGTGCATTGAGTAACACTAAAGATGATTTAAATCAAAAGCCGACGATAACCCCCGCGATATGGTTATTATTAATAGTTCAAACACAGATAGGGAAAGCCATGAATATTGAAATCACCAGCAAGCAAATCGAAATAACTCCAGCGATCCAAGATGGCATCACCGCTGTACTTAATAAGTTAGCGCGCCACCAAGTCGATTTAATCAGTAGCCATGTAATTATCACCCAACAAGCACAGGCTTTTAACATTGAAGCTAGTATCGTGATCCCACAAGGCAAACTATTTGCCCACGCAACTGATGCCGACTTATATGCCGCTATTGGTGCCCTTGGCCATAAGCTAGAACGCCAACTCAATAAACACAGCCATAAATTAGAATCACACCGTGATGAGCGCCATACAAAAACACTCAATCGCCAACCTGAGGCTGAAATAGCATAATATCTTAGCCAAATGCCCTCTCAAGTTCTTATTTAGATCAAAATGCTATTGACAGCACAGGGTCTAACCAATAGATTCAAGTCAGGTAGTGATCCTCCCAGTCGGGGGGATTTTTTTCGGTGAGGAATAAAAATGAGTAAGGGTGTCGTACTTTCAGAAGTACGTGAAAAAATTACAGCGTTAGACCAACAGTTATTAACGATATTTGCACAGCGCCGCGCACTAAGTCTGAGTGTTGCTCAGGCCAAAGTCGATAACACTAAAAATGTCCGAGATCAGCAACGCGAAGAAGAGTTATTAATCGACCTCATTCAACGTGGCCATAAGCTTGGACTTGACGCCCATTATATTTCTAATTTATTTCATGTCGTGCTTGAAGACTCGGTGCTTAATCAGCAAGCATGGTTGCAGCAACGGGTTAATCAACAAGATGATACACCACATTGCCGTGTCGCTTTTTTAGGTGCGAAAGGCTCTTACAGTTATTTGGCGAGTCACCGATATTTCTCGCGTCGGGTCGAGCAAATGATTGAGGTCGGCTGTGCCACGTTCAATCAAATAATCGACTCAGTCGAGTCTGGCCGTGCTGAGTTTGGCGTATTGCCGATTGAAAATACCAGTTCGGGCAGCATCAATGAAGTTTATGACTTGCTGCAACATACCAGCCTGTCAATCATCGGTGAGTTGACTCAGCCAGTTGATCACTGTTTGCTTACCACAGATGCCGGTTCAGTCGATGCTATCGATACTATTTATTGCCACGCGCAACCTTATCAGCAATGCAGCCAATTCTTACTGGGTTTAAGTAATATTAAATTTGAATTTTGCGATAGCTCAGCGGCCGCAATGACCAAGGTAGCAGAGCTAGCTCTACCTAATGCTGCTGCGATTGGCTCATTAGAAGGTGGTCAATTATACGGGTTACAGTCAACCAGCTCTAATATTGCCAATCAACAAGAGAATCATAGTCGTTTCATTGTTGTTGCACGTAAAGCGGTTGATGTTGCGATTCAAATTCCAGCCAAAACAACCTTTATAATTTCTACCGAACAAAAGTCTGGGTCGTTGGTTGATGCGTTACTGGTGCTTAAAAGCAACAACATTAACATGACTAAGCTGGAGTCTCGCCCGATCCAAGGAAATCCGTGGGAAGAGATGTTCTATATTGATGTTGAGGCCAATCTGCACAGCACGCCAATGCAGCAGGCATTAAAACAGCTTGATAACATTACCAAACAGATAAAAGTATTAGGCTGTTACCCGTCGGAGCAAGTGATTCCGACTGAGGTTCCTCAAGTACTAATCGACAGTAATACCCCAGTTTAATACTACTGGTATATACCCGTGAGCATTGGAAATGCTGGAATTTGTAGCGTGAGTAAAATTCTAGCTACAAGGCGCGAGATTGACCAATAGCTAGCTATTGGGATTGAGCGCAACGCAGTAGATAAGATTTTAAGCCGTTACAAAACCTGTAGATTCATTGCTCATGGGTATAAGCCCAATAAAAAACCGGCCATAGATTAAACATCATGGCCGGTTTTGTATTTAGTGCATGCTAGCTAAACGGTTCTGCTATCACTGGCCTGCATTAACAAGTTTCTCGATTCCAACAGGAATTGCTCCGAGTAATCACCAAACCAATCTGATACCTGCTCAAAACTGCTAATAAAGCCGGCTCTATCGCCAGCCAGCAACATTTTATTCGCCTGCTCAAAGCGTGCTAAATACCGCGATAACATCGCGCGATTTTCCGGCGAAGCAAAAATAATATCAGCATATAATGCCGAATCTTGAGCAAACAAACGCCCAACCATCGCCAATTCAAGGCGGTAAATCGGTGAGCTAAACTCTAGCAACTGCTCTAAATTAGGATTTTCTGCCGCCAGATGCTGACCATAGACAAAACTGGTAAAATGTCGCATGCCCTGCACTAAGGTCATCGCTTTATCGTGCTCGCTGGGGTCCGCGGCTATCAATTTTGCTCCCCAAATTGCCATTTGTTGTAATAACCACTGATAGTCTTGATTATCTCGGCCATCACAATAAATTATTACTTGCTTTGCCATGCTAACAACATCAGGCCCAAACATTGGGTGCAAGCCTAAAACAGGCCCTTGATGCGCTGTTAACATTGCATTCATTGGTTGCTGTTTAGTACTGGTTAAATCTACCAATACGCAATGCGCTGGCAAGTGGGTAAGACTTTGCGCAATTAATTGCTCGGTAATATTGATTGGTACGGAAACAACCACCAATCCAGCCTCAGCAAATAACTGTGGGGCATCGGCCCAATCATTTTGTTCAACAATATCGACTTGGTATCCAGATAGACGAAACATCCGAACAAAAATACTGCCTAGTTTACCCGCCCCACCAATAACGACCACGCGACCAAGATCTGGCTTTAAACACTTAAAACCGGTATCTTTTTCGCGATGATATGATTCGCGCATTAAGCGTCGTAAAATATCTTCGATTAAATCGCCGCCAATACCCGCGGTGTCAGCTTCGGCACGACGTTTAGCCAACATGGCGGCTTCACGATCTGGTGCATATATCGGGACTCCTGCGGTGCTTTTTACTTCACCAACCTCAGCCACTAACGACAAGCGTTGTGCCAGCAAATCAATTAACTGACTATCTACAACATCAATTTTATCACGCAGTTGATCAAGTGCATCGCACGACAACTCAGCCATTAAACTATCCCCTTTAACTTCACCCTTTAACTTCAGATCACACTGCCAACCAATTATTTACAATTAAGCAGTTCTTATTCTTTTGGCGCCTTGTTGCAACAACTGCTCGGTATCTTGCCAGTTAATGCAAGCATCAGTCACAGAAACTCCGTAACTTAGCTGCTCACGTGGTAATGAACTTGACTGATTGCCTTCATTTAGATGACTCTCAAGCATAATACCGACAATTGAGCTATTGCCACGACTAATCTGATCAAATATATCATTAGCCACTAGTGGTTGTCGTGTATGATCTTTACTTGAATTGCCATGACTGCAATCGACCACTAATTTAGGAGTCATGCCCGATGCTTCGATTTTTTTCTCAATCCGGCGGATGTCTTCTGATTGATAATTTGGTGCCGAGCCACCACGCAAGATGATATGACCATCGGGATTACCTTGGGTTTTTAATAACGCGACCTGACCTTCACTATTTATTCCCATGAAACGGTGTGGATGGCGCGCCGACTCTAGCGCATTAATCGCGACATCAAGCTTACCGTCGGTACCATTTTTAAAACCTACTGGCATTGACAAACCACTAGCCATTTCGCGGTGCGTTTGTGACTCAGTAGTTCGGGCACCGATAGCGGCCCAGCTAAATAACTCTGACAAGTATTGTGGACTGATTGGATCTAAGGCTTCAGTGGCAACTGGCAACCCTAACTCGGCCAGCCATAACAGTAATTCACGACCTTGACGTAAGCCTGATTCAACATTAAATGAGCCATCCATTGCTGGATCATTTAATAAGCCCTTCCAGCCTACTGTGGTACGCGGCTTTTCAAAATAAATCCGCATCACCAAATACATGTCATCATTTAATTCATCGTGCAGCTTTTTTAGCTTTAGTGCATATTCCTTGGCGCTTTCGATGTCATGAATAGAACAAGGCCCAGTCACCACCAATAATCGTTTATCACGACTATGAATGATATCAGCAATCGTTTCTCTAGCCTGTGAAATAAACGCTTGGCCTTGTGCGCTTAAAGGTAATTCCCGCTTTAACTCATTAGGCGTGGTTAAGACTTTTTCAGACGTAATATGAATATTTTCTACTGTATTATTTGACATGATCGCAACGCTACCTTCAATAAATTTCAACAAGCTAAGATTTAGTATCCTTTTTATCACCAATCAAAAGACAATACAATAATTAGATTAAGTTGATTAACCAAATAGATTGTCCGTCTTAGTTTAAAAACTAAAACTGACAAATATTTCATCACCATATAATACCAATTCCATTATTTAAGCGATCTATTTTGTAGCGAGGAAAAATGATTTAGAACAAGGCGTTTATTTTCATATGTAGTTGTTCTCCATATGAAATAAACAACGCTGTTATCATTTGTTTTAACCGTGAAAAATGATCACCTTTTTAATGGAATTGGTATAAGCTTAATTAATAAGATAATTAAGCGGCTCACTACCCATGACAAAAACTTCATCATCAAAGGTTCTACAAAAAGTCGCAATGATTATTGCCGCTTTACTGTTTATTGCTTTTGCAACATGGCTTTATTTCAATCAGCAAAAGATTAATTACCATAGTAATACCGCCACACAATTGAGTTTCTCTCAAGCCAACGCCTCACTACTGCAGGTAGATATTGATCGTTTATTGGGAATAATCACCGAACATGATGAAAAATCTTTAACTGAGTTTATTGAGCAGCGATCAACTCAGAACAAAGAATGGCTAACCAGCTTATTGATTGGCGCGGAGTCAAATGAACCTTTGGCTATTTTTGGTCAGCGTTACTTGTCTGCGTTAGTGCAAATTCAAGTTAGCAGCGACAGTGAAGCTCCGTCTAATCTCCACAAGTTACTACGGCTAATTGAAGATGTCTCCTTGGCCGAAGAAAACATCATTTATCTATCACAACAACGCATGGTAGCTAACTTATCACAGCTTGATATTAGCATTGCATTAGCTAATATTATTTTGCTTTGCCTCATGACCACCTTTATAGCAATGATACTTATTAACTATAGTGGTTTTATGTACCAAGTAAGTCTGACCAGAAAATATCAACGTTTGTCACTTTATTTTAGCAACCACCCTAATATGTTACTGCGCATATCAAGTAATGGCCGGATCAAATACTTTAATAACAGCGCAGAGACCTTTCTCAAGCAACAACAACTCGATAAATACAAATTATTACCCAATGCAACCAATGAATACATAAAACAGTCAATTGCAGAGCCTGAGCGCATCTTCCCTTATCAACACGAAGTGGCCAACAGGTTATTAAATTGTGAAATGAGATTTTGTAAAGAATCGCAGCAAATTTTTATCAGCATTACCCAAGAGGTAGCGCAACAGCAGCCCGAAGTAACTGAACAAACAACAGCTTCGATTGCATTGCAAGACTAATCGAAGCTGCGCAATAATCAAAAACGCACTAGGGCAACAAGTTACTCTTGTCGCCCTAGTGCGTTAGGCGCCGCTGGATTACTGACAAAACCAGCCAATACCAACACCGTTAAAATATAAGGTAACATCTCAATAAGTTGCACTGGAATGACATAGCCGCTATTAAAAAACTCAAGCCCTTGCAGCCTAATTGATAACGCCTCAAGAAAACCGAACAATAAACAGGCCAACAACACCCCAACAGGGCGCCACTGACCAAATATAAGTGCTGCTAGCGCTATAAAGCCTTTTCCAACCGTCATATTATTAATAAAACCCGCGCCGTGACCTATCGATAGGTAAGCGCCAGCTAAGCCACACAAGGCACCGCCTGCCAGCACAGCGCCATATCGGGTTAAATTAACCGAGCCACCCGCACGGCTTAATGCCAGCGGGCTCTCGCCAGCGGCAAAAACACGTTTGCCCAATGGCGAGAATTTAAAAAATCCACTTAATATCACTACCATGATAAAAGCCATATAAACTAAGACGTTGTGACCACTAAGCAATTGCCAATAAAACATTGACCACAAACTATCATCTCGTGGTACCCATGAAACGAATTCAATATTGCCAAGTCGATAGCCATCAGATAAAACAGGGGTCATGCCGCCTAACTTAAAAAGGTGCTGCCCTAAAATAGCGGTTCCCGCCAACGCCAACATATTGATCGCAATGCCCGAGATAACTTGCTCGCCACGATGAGTAATACAGGCAAAAGCATGTAACAATGACAATGACATAGCGGCCAGCATTGCGACGCCGACGCCTTGCCAAACTGAGCCAGTATTGGCAACCCAAGCGGCTGCGGCAAACGCGCTAACTAACATTTTACCCTCCAAGCCAATATCAATAATGCCTGAACGCTCACTTAGTAAACCAGCGAGTGCCGCAAATAATAATGGCGTCGCCAAACGAATACTGGCATCAATCAGGCCAAACCATTGACTTAAATCAGTCAAATCCATGCTGCTCCCTTTTGCGCTTAGCGCCTTTTAACCAGTTATCTATATTAGGTTTGAGCATCCACTCTAAGGCACCGCAAAACAAAATAACCAACCCTTGAATCAATAACACAATGTCGTTACCGATATGATCAATATTAAAGGCTAATTCAGAACCACCTTGATACAAGGCACCAAACAAAATACTCGAGACAATGATGGCCAGTGGTTGATTACGTCCAATAATCGCCACCGCGATACCAGTAAAACCATAACCTGCGACAAATTCCAGCTTAAGCTGATGCGAGCCGCCTTGAATTTCGTTAAGACCAACGAAACTGGCTAATGCACCAGATAACATCATGGTGATGACAATAACTCGACCTTTATTAATCCCAGCAAAATCAGTGGATTTAGCACTAAACCCAACGGCTCTTGCTTCATAACCAAAACGACTATGGTGCAAATAAAAATGCACCAGTAAACAGCACAAAATTGCCCAGAAAAATGAAATATTAAGCGGAGTCGCCGCCAAACTATCACCAAATAAATTTAATTGATGAATATAAGGCAGCCAGCTGCTTTGGGCAAAAATAGGACTTACCGATGCCATTTGTTCAGGCCCCTTCAACACATTGACCACTAAATAAACCAATAATGACGAGGCAATAAAGTTGAACATAATGGTGGTTATAACAATATGCGACCCACGATACGCATTAAGCCAGCCGGGAATAAAAGCCCACAACGCGCCCATTAAGGCAGAAGTTACCGTAGTCAACACCACTAACAATCCAAACGGTAAGCTATTCTCAAAGCTACTGCACACCACCGCAACACCAATACCGCCTAACGTTGCCTGTCCCTCAGCGCCAATATTAAACAATCCAGCATGCCAAGCCAACGCGACGGATAAACCAGTAAACATAAAATTAGTGGCATAAAACAAGGTATAACCTATGCCTTCACTATTGCCAAAGGCACCAAATAACACAATTTTAGCGGCATAAATCACATCAACATTGGTTGCCATTAACACCACTGCCCCGGCAATTAATGCCAAGATAATATTGACCACAATTAGTACTAAGCTATTGACCCAGCTCGGCAAGGATTTATTCATCATTGGCCCCCAAAGTCATTAGCAAATGCAAGCGTTGCTTAGTCAACTGGGATTTATTGAGCCGCTGAATTAACCTTCCCTGATGAATTATTACGACATGATCTGCCAGACTAATCACTTCATCTAAATCATCTGACACCAATAAAATAGCGCTTCCGCGCTGACGAAGCTCAAAGAGCTGTTGATATATTAGCGCAATACCGGCGACATCAACCCCTTGAGTTGGTTGATTTAATAGCAAAAGTTGCGGCAATTGATTAATTTCACGCGCCAACACCATTTTCTGTTGGTTGCCGGCAGAGAAGTAGCCACTTTTCATCTTGGCATTAAGTGGCCGAACATCCCATTTTTTCATCAATACCGTACAATGTTCAAGGTTACGACGACGCTTGAAGCGACTAAAAAATGGCTTTGGGGCCCAACAACCTAGCATTGCTGATTCCACCATTGAAAACTCACTAATCAAACCTAAAGCTAATACCGGATCAGGCACATAACCAATGCCTAACTTACGTGCTTGCGCGATGCCATAAGCAGCACCAGCTGGTAACAGCCGCTTGCTGATCGTTATGTCGCCACGGTCAAAACCTGACAATCCGGCAATAACATCTAATAACAAATGCTGTCCTGCGCCGGGCAAACCAACAACCGCAACAATTTGGCCACTATAGAGCGTTAAGTTAATATCCTTTAACAAATAAGTTTGAGCTGCTTTGTTTTTACTAGGCGTTAAACAATTGAGTTTTTTAACCACTAAAATTGGTTTATCAGCGCCAACATTAGGTTTATTTTCCGCTTGTGGCATAACAATTTCGTGACCTACCACCAATTTAGTGATTTGGGCAACACTGACATCTTTAGGTTCGACATTATTAATGACCTGCCCCTGTTTAATCACCGAGATCACATCACAAATATGATGTAAGGCTACCAGCTTATGCGACACCACCACCACGGAGATCCCTTGCGCTTTAAGCAATAAAAACAAGTCAAATAAATGCTGTGATTGTGAGGCCGACAATAATGCCATTGGCTCATCAAGGATCAAAATCCGCACCCCACGGTATAAAGCCCTAAGAATATCCACCTGCTGACGCTGACTGTAACTTAAGTTGGCCATGAGCTGATCCAATGAAAAATCAAAGCCAAATTCGCGACGTAGTTGGCGCAGCTCTTTTTCTGCTTCATTGTTGGTTTGGTAAAGGTATGATTGAATTTTATCGCCCAGCACAATATTTTCTAATACCGACAACTGATCGAGCCAACTAACTTTTTGATGTAACATGCCAACGCCGTGAGTAATAGCCGTTTGCGGACAATCAAGTATTAAAGTCGCACCATCGAGCTTAATCATTCCACTATCAGGTTGTTCAAGCCCATAAGCTATTTGCATTAAGGTTGATTTACCCGCGCCATTCTCACCCACTACTCCATGAATAGATCCTGCGGCAACACGCAAAGAGGCTTGGCTGAGCGCTTGATTATTCGAAAATTGCTTAGAAATATTTAGCAATTCTAAGGCTGGAACTAATGCAGAGACTGATGGTGAAACAATTGTCATAAACATTCACCCGCAGCGCCAAGGTGTTGAATTTTAATGTCACCACGGAGAATTTCTTGTTTAATCTTCGCAATTTGCGCACGATGCCGGTCGTTATATAATTGCTGATTATTACTATCTCGAACTAACTCGATCCAATCGTCTTGTAAATTGTACTTAACCACACCACTACGCCATTGGCCATTGAGGTAACTGGTAACACTAGTAAACACAGCCTGCCCAACTTTTTTGACCATTGAAGTGAGCATGTTGTCAGGCTGCAATGAGTTTTGATTTGAATCGACCCCAATCGCTAAAACATTTGCTTCGTGAGCCGCCAAATAGACACCGCTGCCCGAGCCCCCAGCGGCAGCAAATAAGACATCAGCACCACGTTCGATTTGGCTTTTAGCCAATTCAATCGCTTTGCTTGGATCATTCCACGCGGTAACGGTTGAGCTAATATAATTCTTGAGCACTTTAATCTCTGGCGAGACATAACGAGCGCCTTGAATATAACCGCAACTAAATTTAGCGATTAGCCCTACATCCATACCACCAACAAAACCTATCACTTGCGACGATGAATTCATTGCTGCCAGCGCACCCGCCAAATAAGCGCCCTGCTCTTCGTCAAAAACTATCGATTGCACATTAGGTAAATCGATCACACTGTCTAATACTACAAAGGCTTGCTTGGGAAACAACTTGGCGGCTTTTGTTATAGCAGGAGCGGTATTAAAACCAACACCAATAATCGGCTGGTAGCCCCGTCGGGCCAACTTTATTACCGCTTGCTCTATTTGCGCCGCACGTGCGGGCTCAAACTCTTTAACCAAAACTCCTTGCTGACGCAGCTTTAATACACCATTTACATACACCGCCTGACTAAATGACTGGTCAAATTTAGTGGCGCCATCATAAATAACAGCGACCCGCACGGGCGGCAGCTCAGTTGGTTGCACAAGGGGCATTACAGGAGGCTGCTGCGCCATCAACATCAATGAAAAAAAACACAACAGTGACAAGAACATTGGTCTCAATAAAAAATCCTCTACTGGTGAGCTGGCATGCCACGAACGACCGCGTTAAGTAAACGTTTGGTTTTTCGATTCACCGAGTCATTTTTTTGTAACTGCTGGGTTAGCGCCCACTCAATATGTTCAGCCACCAATTCACTGGCCTCTTTTTTTTTAGCGGTTAAAACCGCAACGATTTCGTCATCATAAGGAGCATTGCCCAACGCAACGGCAATATTTCGCAACCAACGTTCATGACCAATGCGGCGAATAGCCGAGCCTTCAGTCTGCTTTAAAAAGAACGACTCATTCCAACTAAACAACTCTAGCAGCTCTGGCGAATGCAGATCTTTACGTGGTTTAAAATCGTCTTCATCACTGGCCGCAGCAAACTTATTCCAAGGACAAATAAGCTGACAGTCGTCACAACCATAAATTCGATTGCCAATTGCCTGACGAAATTCAAGTGGTATTTCACCAAATTTTTCAATCGTTAAATAAGAAATACAACGCCGACCATCAACCACGTAAGGCTCGGTAATCGCACCCGTTGGACAAATAGTAAGGCACGCTACACAACTACCACATTGTTCAACCACTGGCTGTGATACCGGCAAAGGTAAACTCACCAGCAACTCGCCTAAAAAGAAAAACGACCCCGCTTGCTGATTAATAATCAACGAGTGTTTGCCAACCCAACCCAAGCCTGATTTTTCAGCTAAAGGACGCTCCATCACTGGTGCCGAGTCAACAAAAGGACGAGCAATTAAATCCGTTACTTCTAATTCTATTTTTTGCTGTAATTTTTTGAGTCGATTACGCATCATTTTGTGGTAATCGCGACCGGTGGCATAACGGCTAATATACCCTTTGGTGGGCTGTTTCATAGTCGACACAATTAATGCTTGCGGTGGTAAATAATCTAACCTGACACTAATCACACGCAAGGTGCCCGGCAGCAACTCTTCGGGTCGCGCACGCATCATCCCATGGCGCTCCATGTAATCCATAGAGCCATGATAACCATTATCAAGCCAACGTTGTAACGCCGCTTCATGGCTGCTTAAGTCAGTATCACAAATGCCAACATCATTAAAACCAAGCTCAAGTGCCCACTCTTTTATTTTGTCAGCCAATTGCTGATAAAATGCGCTGCTACTCACGTGAAATCTCTCATAAAAAAAACACTGCTACTTTAGCATTTTTTAAGTATTTATTCAGTATCACTTTACCTCTACTCACAGATTGAACAGAACGGGTGGCGACATCCACAATAAACTGGCACGCACAGTAAAAGGTCCTCAATAAAAAAAACCGCCGAAGCGGTTTTTTTAGAGTAGCCATAATCGGCATTAGCGTCTAACGTTTTTACACCAGATTTAGTGCCAACCCTCAACACCTTTCATGTCTGGCAGCTCGTGAGCTATGCCTTTATGACAATCGATACAAGTCTTTTCACCTGAAGCCAATGCACTTGAGTGCATCTTAACACTGCGGCTACCTTGTTCGCTAAAGTCCATGTATTCGAAGTTATGACAGTTACGACATTCACGAGAGTCATTATCTTTCATTCGTTTCCATTCGCGCATAGCCATCGACTTGCGGTGATCAACAAATTTCTCTCGGGTATCTATCACCCCTGTTAACATGCCCCAAACCTCCTTGCTTGCAGCAATTTTACGAATAATTTTGTGGGTCCAATCCTTTGGCACATGACAATCTGGACAAGTCGCTCGAACACCAGAGCGGTTAGAGTAATGAATCGTTTCACGATATTCCTCATAAACATTATCAGCCATTTCATGACAACCAGTACAAAATTCTTCAGTATTGGTAACTGATAATGCAGTATTAAAACCACCCCAAAACACAACGCCACCAATAAAGCCTAACGCCAGTACAATCCCGACACCCGCTTTGCTAGGTGTTGACATTGTCCGCCATATTTTTTTCAATAATTTCATAAGAATTCCCCTCAGGCTACTTAGTTCTGACTCAACGAATCAACAGCCTCAAAGTCATTGTCTACCAGTGGCTTACCATCTACTTGAGGTACGTGACACTGTAAGCAGAAATAACGACGTGGAGAAATGTCCGACAATGTCATGCCATCACGTGTTTCAAAGTGTGTAGGGCTAACTTTAGTCGCGCCGGTTTCGCGCGCATATTTCCAACCATGACAAGACAAACACTTGTTAGCGTTTAGATTGATCTTATAACCGCGGATCTGATGTGGAATGATCGGTGGTTGATGCACATAGTTACGCTGCAAAGGTTCACGATCTTTTATAACCCGCTTGTGTTTATCTGCACTACGCGTTACATCAAGTTCCGCAGAACCACGCAGTGACTCAACACCACCGATATTTGATGGTACCACTTGTTTTTCTTGTGCTACTGCTCCAGCAGCCATGCCCATTATCATTAGGGCTAACATGATTTTTTTCATTGTATTCTCCGCCTTAGTGGCTAATCACAAAGATAATGCTCTACGATACCTAGCGGTAACTAATACCGCTAGGCATCAAGGCTTAAGCTTTACGCACTTTAATTGCACACTTTTTAAAGTCAGTTTGTTTTGACAGTGGATCGGTTGCATCAAGTGTCAGCTTGTTAATCAACTGACGTGCATCAAACCAAGGAACAAACACTAAACCTACTGGTGGGCGGTTACGACCACGTGTTTCAATACGGCTTTTCATTTCACCACGACGTGATTCAACAATTACTTCATCACCTCGGCGTAAGTTACGCTTACGAGCATCATCTGGGTGCATAAATACCACAGCATCAGGGAAGGCGCGATAAAGTTCAGGTACACGACGTGTCATTGAACCTGAATGCCAATGCTCAAGCACACGACCAGTACATAACCACATATCGTATTCTTGATCCGGTGATTCTGGCGGCGCTTCATACGGTGCGGCGATAATTAGTGCTTTACCGTCTGGCTTGCCGTAAAACTCAAAATCTTTACCTTTGCCTACGTAGGGATCTGAACCTTCTTTAAAGCGCCATTGCGTTTCTTTGCCGTCAACAACCGGCCAACGCAGACCACGAGCAGTATGGTACATTTCATAAGGGGCTAAATCATGGCCATGACCACGACCAAAAGTGGCGTATTCTTCAAATAAACCTTTTTGGACATAGAAACCACAATCGTTGGCGTCATCGTTAAGTTCTTTCGCTTCATCAATTGAAAATGCATCAACATTGCCATTGCGATATAAAACGTCATACATTGTTTTACCACGCAAATGAGGAGCAGCGGCTAATAGTTCTTCAGACCAAACCTCTTCAATTTTAAAACGCTTAGCAAACTCCATTAACTGCCATAAATCAGATTTTGCTTCGCCTGGCGCTTTAACCTGCTGGAACCAATGTTGAGTACGACGCTCAGCGTTACCATAACAACCTTCTTTTTCAACCCACATTGCAGTAGGTAAAATCAAATCAGCGGCCTGACAAGTAACAGTTGGGTATGGGTCTGATACAACAATAAAGTTTTCTGGATTACGGTAACCCGGCAAACCTTCTTCATTAATATTGGCAGCCGCTTGCATGTTGTTATTACACATCACCCAGTAAGCGTTTAACTTGCCATCTTTAAGCATCCGGTTTTGCAACGCGGCGTGATAACCTGGTTTTGCTGGAATAGTACCTTCTGGTAACTTCCAGATTTTTTCAGCAATGTCACGGTGCGCTTTCTTTTTAACAACTAAATCAGCAGGTAAGCGATGCGAGAAAGTACCCACTTCACGAGCCGTACCACAAGCTGAAGGCTGACCTGTTAATGAAAACGGTCCATTGCCCGGCTTTGAGATTTTTCCGGTTAACAAGTGAATATTATAAACCAAGCTATTCATCCAGACACCACGAGTGTGCTGGTTCATGCCCATAGTCCACAATGACATCACTTTAACTTTAGGATCGGCATAAGCCTTAGCCATTTGTTCAAGTTTTTGTGCTGGCACACCTGAAATTTCAACCGTTTTTTCTAAGGTATATTCAGCAACTTGAGCTTTGTATTCATCAAAGGTCATGTCATGAATTTTACCCGCCGACTTAACATTTTTAGCAGCTTTCTCAAGCTTATGTTCAGGGCGTAAACCATAACCAATATCGGTAGTGGCTTTTTTGAAATGGGTATGTTTATTAACAAAGTCCCAATTGACGGCATCGTTCTCAATAATGTAATTAGCAATATAGTTGGCAATGGCTAAATCAGTATTAGGATGAAAAATCATGCCGTTGTCAGCCAGCTCAAATGAGCGGTGCTTGTAAGTAGACATTACATGTACACGCACATGATCTTCAGACAAACGACGATCCGTTAGGCGAGTCCACAAAATCGGATGCATTTCAGCCATGTTTGAGCCCCAAAGCACAAAACAGTCTGACTTTTCAAAATCGTCATAACAACCCATTGGCTCATCAATGCCAAAGGTCCGCATAAAACCACCAACAGCTGAGGCCATACAGTGACGGGCGTTAGGATCAATATTGTTAGAACGGAAACCCGCCTTCATTAACTTAACTGCGGCATAACCTTCCATGACAGTCCATTGACCCGAACCAAACATGCCAACAGCAGTTGGTCCCTTGTCTTTTAACGTCTTTTTAAACTTTGCAGCCATTACATCGAATGCTTTGTCCCAGCTTACTGGCACAAAATCACCTTCTTTGTCGTACACACCATTAGTCATACGCAATAAAGGTTGGGTTAAACGATCCTTACCGTACATAATTTTCGATAAGAAGTAGCCTTTAATACAGTTTAGGCCTTTGTTTACTGGTGCATCGGGATCACCCTGAGTGGCGACAACTTTGCCATCTTGACTACCGACCAACACACTACAGCCAGTACCGCAAAAACGACACGGGGCCTTATCCCATTTTATTTTACTTTTAGTCGAATCTGTCACCAAATTTGATGCAGCTACAGGAATGGTTACTCCGGCGGCAGCGGCGGTTGCGGCAATTGCATTTGCTTTTATGAAGTCACGTCTTGAAAGACTCATCACTTCTTCTCCTGACATTAAAGGTCTATTTGCTAAATTTTATGAACTAATTCTTTTATGAACTAATTGATTGTTATATTTTTTATATTTACTATCTGAAATTTATTGGCTGATCAGCGGGCTTAGCTTGGTGCGGCACCAAACCAGCATCGTTATGGTGGAAAATTAACGAGGCATCTAATACGCCATCTAAGGTGCTTAAATGAGTAATAATATCGACTATGTTCTTTTCTTCTTCGGTTGCTTCAACGGTCACAACCATCGCACCCTGATCTGTTATGTCATGCACCTCAGTACCTGGCAGTGAATTGAGCACCGCCGTTACCTTTTCGCTGTTTTGTGGAAATACCTTAACTAATACACCGGCAATGTGGACTGGGGCTTGTTCTAGTAAATTAATCACTTTAGTATTCCTGCTCTTGTTTAGATGGCTGCTTGTTAAGCATCTTCAAAATGACTAAAGAAACGGCCGCGACACCGACAAAACCAAAAATGAAAATGGCTGGCATGGCCAAGTAGCCTAAAACCGTCCAAATCATCGATTCAAGTGCACTCATATTTAGGATTCCTATTTGTATTCGATACGTCATTTTAAAGTGGTTAAAATTTGCTGCATTGATCATAATCAATCTTTATAATTAACACTTAGAAAAGTTATGGTTTTACTTTTTTACTAGTTTTTTCAGCCTTAATAAGCTGATATCACTACAAATGAATCCTCAATGCCGATCTTAAGGATCGACAAAGACTGCTATAAGTTATTTTAAGGAGAATTAGAAAAATGGGATTATTAGACGGCCTTATGGGCAATGCATCAGAACTTGACCAGCAAGAATTAAATCAAGAATTTGAACCAATTATGGCAAATAATGAGCAAGTCGAATTGGGGTTTAAACTAATCAGAGATATGTTTGTTTTCACCAACAAGCGGATGATTATCATTGATAAGCAAGGCATTACAGGCCGTAAAGTTGAGTATCACTCTGTACCTTACAAATCTATTACCCATTTCATTGTTGAAAGCGCCGGCCATTTTGACATGGACAGTGAATTGAAGATTTGGATTTCAGGCCAATCAGAGCCAATAGTACATGAGTTAAAAAGTGGCTCAGATGTGGTGGCTATTCAAAAGACTCTTGCCAATTGTCTATTTAGCTAAATAGGTTCCAGTAATAACTGTTATCATACCAATTACATTAAATTTATGATCTTGTTGTGCGTAGAGAGAATTCATTTAGGCAAGGCGCTCGATTGAGTAATAGCGAGCTATTAGGAATGAGAGCAACGTAGGATAAATGGGTTTTATCAAGCACAAGTGACCACTTAATTAATGGGATTGGCTATGTTGTAGTTAACTGTGGCTATAAATTAGGTTTGGTGATGTTTGATGTGCTTTATACATTCCCTCACTCTTAACTTTTGCGTAAGCACACCAGTTCCTTTTCTTTGCGTCGCCAAAGA
>Ga0209292_1000576_pt1 | contig 47635 bp, 43 predicted proteins | sample GOMGulsemesocosm_2_FD_184634 | JGI IMG/M metagenome (GOLD analysis project Ga0209292, IMG submission 184634) | Methane-oxidizing microbial communities from mesocosms in the Gulf of Mexico - GOM9C Gulf of Mexico (SPAdes) (version 2) | ecosystem: Environmental > Aquatic > Marine > Cold seeps...
TTATGTAGAAGGTTTAAAACACACGGCAGATAATCCACATGACTTATCTTATATAGGAGGAGATGTAATTGCACCGCCTAAAGCAACCGCATATGTAAATGTAGCAGTAACGGATAAGTTCAATACTTCTTTGCGATTAGTACATGTAGGGAATAGAGAGCGATTTAATGTACAAGAGAAAGATGGAAACTTCAGTTATAACTACCGAGAAGTTCCTGTAAAAAGTTACAGTTTATTAAATTTCTCTGCTAATTATGCTTTAAAATCAAACCTAACTTTATCATTTGCTGTAAATAACTTATTGAATGAGTTTTACTTGCCAGCGCGTGCACAATGGGCTTCTGTATTAAGAACCCAATCACCGGCAGGTGAAGGAGCCAATGCCAAATTAGGAATTGCTTTTAAGTTTTAAAATATTAAAAATAAACATTAGAGTTGTTTGTCGATGTAGCCCATCGATAGTGTTGATTATTTGTATACTACACGGGGATTTATCTCCGTGTGGTATTTTTTATTGATAGATGGGTTCTGTTCTCGCGGTATTTTTTAGAGAACGACAATAGTAGAAAAGTAAATAAAGAAATAGTTATGAAAGTCTCTAAAATAATAAAAAAAACACATTTAATTTTAGGAATCACCATAGGTTTGATCACTTCGATATCGGGGCTTTCGGGTTCTCTATATGTTTTTGAACCAGAAATAACCGCAGTTATAAATAGCGAACTATTGACAGGAAATCTTACAAAAAAAACACCTTATTCAGAGGGGTTAAAAACGGTATTAAAATTACAAGAAACACATAAGGATAGTATCAGTTCGGTATCGCTTCCTTACCGAGGTCAACGAACGTTGGCTTTACAATTCGATAGAAAAAACACGCAGTATTACCATCCATTAACAGGTGATTTTATTGGTTCTAATGCAAAAAGTGTGGCTTTTTTCAAATGGCTCTTACAGTTACACAGGAACTTACACATTCCTCATTATGGAAAATACATTATTGGTGTGTCAGCATTACTTTTTGGATTACTAATGCTTATCTCTGGGGTTTATATGTGGTGGCGTATTTATAAAAAACGTTGGAAACGGGGATTCACCCTGTCACTTGGGGATACAGCTAAAAAAGTGAATTTTCATTTGCACCGAATTACAGGAATCTACTTTTTTATACCGTTATTTTTAATGGCTATATCTGGAGCTTATTTCACCTTTCATAAAACCTATAAAAAAAGCTTAGCAGACATTCCATACTTTCAACAAACAAGTAGTTCTAGGATTCAGATTCCAAAAGTAGGGGAGTCCTTTGAGCTATTAAAAAGTAGTTTTTCTATGGAAGAATCGTATAAATTGCGTGCCATTTATTATCCCACAGAAACACGCGATGACTACCGATTTAGGTATGTAAATAATTTAGATGTTTCCAGCGGACTTAGAAAAACAACGGATATTATGACGGATAAAAATCTTCAAGTTTTAAAAGTTTCTTCTTATGAAACAGCCACATTGGCCAACAAGATTTTTAGTCAAATGTACCCCATCCACATAGGAGAATCATTGGGGATTGTTCATCGTTTATGGGTGTTTTTTACAGGGTTAATTCCAGGAATATTGTACATCACCGGAATTCGATATTATATTTTTAGAAAGCGACCATTTCTAAATAAGTAGTTGTTTGCGAGTTTTAAGGTGCTTCTTATAGAGTTCCTAATTAAAGAAAAGTGAAATATAACTTTATTAATAAAAAAAACGATGACCACTTCATTACAAAGTGGCCATCGACATCAACATTCGGTAGAATATTATAAGTTAATTCAAATAATTATACTATTCTATTTAAGGTATTGGATTCTACATAAATCCGCCACCGCCTTGTTTTTCATTATTATCTCTTCTTTTTCTTTGTTTTGCTTTGTTTTTTCCACCTCCAAATCGGTAGCTAAAACCTAGGTATGCTGTTTGACTTTCCCAGTTGAATTTCCCTGTTTGTGCGTAAGGTTTTTCAGTTTCGAACTGGAATTTCATTCCTTTAAATATGTCATTATAACGTAAACTAACCGTTCCTTTTCCTTTGAGTACTTTATAAGTAGCTCCTGTATTTACCATCCACATTGGTTCTACTTCGAATTGTACATTTTGTCCTTTTCCTCTGTACATGGCAAAGAGATTAAAACGTAGTTTTTTAGTAGCTGTAAAGCTTTGACTCAACCTTGCATTCCATTGTACGCTGCTTACTTCTACCAAGTCTCCATCTATAAGACCATTTTCATTGTTTTGGTAAAAATCAAAACTTCCGTTTACTCTCCACCATTTTGCAAGTTTAAGATTAGAAGATACTTCTATTCCATAAGCATCGGTATCATCTGTATTTCTATATGATAATTCAACTTTTTCTGGGTCGGTAGGGTGTGCACTTAAACTTCTACTAATATTATCGTTTATCAATCTATAAAAAGCACCTACAGTTACCGATCCTTTTTTCATTTGCTTGGTGTAATTTAATTCAAACGAATTGGTAAATTGAGGCTTTAAATTTGGATTTCCTCGTGAGTCTATAGTAGAGGTACTCCATTCTAAATTGGGGTTTACTTGACCTAAACCTGGTCTGTCTACTCTACGACTATAACTTGCTTGAAATTGATTTTTTTCAGAAGGGTTAAAGGTTAAAAAAGCCGATGGATAGATACTGAAAATATCATCTTCGTAAGGTGTTTGATCTATTCCATTCTCCACGAAATTTGCTTTTACATTGTATTGTTCCAAACGAGCCCCTAGTTGTAAACTAAACTTGTTCCATTTTGTATTATAGTTCGTATAGAACGAATAAATGTCTCTATCGTAATTGAATTTATTAAGTTGGAATCCTGTTGATTCACCTATTTTTTGATCAGAGTTACGTCCGTTATTTGTATTTTGAGTTCTGAATTCTACTCCTAATTCTATTTTAGAATTCTTAGATACAGGATTGGTATAATCTAAATTTACAATCGTATTTTCTCTTTTATTATTAGAAAACACGTCATAATTTAATTCCTTGTTCATTGGGTCAAATTGTTCTGAATAGAGCTGTGATCCTTCTGGTGTAGAGGTAGATGTGTTAATTTCAAGATCTAATTCATGCCCTTCTTTATTAAACTTGGTATTGTAGTTAAAATTATAGGTTTCACTTTTTGACTCATCATCATTTGTCATGGCTTCAATGGTATTTGGATAGTCCCCATTGGCATATACATTATTTGTGATGGTATTTAAAAGCCCAGTACTCCAGTTTTGAGTGGTGTAAAATGAAACGCTATTTTTATCATTGATGTCATAATCTACTCCTAATTTTAGTAGGTCCGAAGTATTGTCACTTTCCATGGTCAATTTTTGTCTACTTTCTAAATCTAAGCGTCTGATGTCTCCTCTATTAGAACGTTTTCCTCTATTTGCCCCGTAATTCATGTAAAAATTAACGTTATCTACTTTATAATTCATATTAATAGAACCATTGTAACGTGTGTTATCGCCATTGGTAAGTCCCAATTCAACGTTTCCATTAAAACCAATATTGGCGTTTTTATGCAATACAATATTGATGATTCCAGACATTCCTTCTGGGTTGTATTTTGCCGATGGATTGGTAATTAATTCTACAGATTTGATAGAACTAGAGGGGATTTGTTGCAATAATTGAGAAGCAGAGATGTTGGTTGGTTTACCATCTACTAAAATACGAACGTTTTCGTTTCCTCTTAAACTGATGTTTCCAGATTGAGAATCTACACTTACAGATTGTACATTGTTTAATAACTCAGCCGCAGTAGTTCCAGCAGACTGTAAGTCTTTTCCAACGTTTATTACTTTTCGATCTACTTTTTGTGTCACAGTAGACATTTCTGCAACAATAACTACTTCGTCTAATTGTGCTGCCGATTCTTCTAAAACAATGGTTCCAAGATTTATATTACTTGATTTTTTATCCATCGTTATTACTTTCTTATAAGTTTTGTAACCTATATATTGAATTTCGATAGTGTTTTTCCCTAAAGGAATCTTTTTGATAATAAAGTTTCCGTTGTCTCCTGTAATTCCTCCTGTTATAATCTTGTTTTGAGCATCTTTAATTACAATACTTACATAAGGTAAGGATTCTTTTGAAAGTGCATCTATAACTTTTCCTGATATAGAACCCGGCTTGGGAACGGTATTGTTTGCTTGTGCCGGTGCTACGACCAAAAAGCATAGTGTTATGATAATGAGTAGTTTTTTCATTTTGTTTCTATTTGTTGATTAGAGAGTCTATTTGTAATTCCTTAAAAAGGATTGAAAGTAAGTTGTTTTGAGTAATGCACTGCGTTGTTATATAAACTGCTTTTGGTGCAATCAAAACGTATAATGTCTTTGTTGATTTGTAGTTGTAATGATTTCATGTTGTTGGTTTTTGTTATGCAAAGATATGGTAATAAAACAGTACTATGCAAAACAAAGTACCTTTTTAAGAAATAATTAACAATTGTGTATTCTTGCTATATCCTTGTGACTAATAGACTATGGAAGTAGGAGAATGTTACCCCTAATTGTGGTTTTAACGTCTTTTTAACGTTTTTTAGGAAATAGATATAATGGGAGTATAGTATACTGGCATCTATTTAGAAAAAGGGATGTGTTGTAATGTTTTTAATAGCAATGTGTTAAAAATACAGGTAATTAAAACCACTAAACAAAATAAAAAAGGGTAGCGGATTTTTTTTAGCGTCCCTTCTGTTTTGGTACTGATTCTTACGTAACAATTTAAAAGAAATATTTTTTAGGAGTTTTTTTTAAAAGCCAAGCACTTTTTATTTTTCACTGATAACCTTTACCTACACCACAAATTCTTTACCAGCATTGGCAAGTTCGGTATTCTCAAATACTTCTTGAGCTTCTTGTTTAAAATCGTTCAGGTTACTGTATCGGGAAGAGAAGTGTCCGATAATAAGTTTTTTAGCATCAGCCATTTTAGCAATAGTTCCAGCTTCAAATGCTGTGGAATGCATGGTGGTTTTAGCCAGTTCCTTTTTGTCCTTTAAAAAAGTAGTTTCATGATATAGTAAATCACAATTTTTAATAATGGGAACCATGTCTTCATGGTACATAGTGTCACTACAAAAGGCATAAGATTTACCAGGAATAGGAGGGAGTGTTAACGCTTCGTTTTTTAGAATGGTACCATCATCCTTTTTAAAGTCCTTTCCCAATTGTAAGTTTCTGTAATCGCAAACGTCAATTTCATCTTGTTTGACAATCTTAGCCATGTTTAGCTTGCGTTCACCTTCTTTTTCTTTAAAGAAAAATCCGTTGGTATAGATTCTATGTTTTAAAGGTATGGTATGTACTTCAACTTTTTCATCTTCATAGATCAACTCAGTAGATTTACTGGTCAATTCATGAAAGTATAAGCCAAAATTAATCCATGTTTTAGATAGTTTTAACTGGAGCGTAATAACCTCCTTTAATCCTTTGGGTCCATAAATATGTAGCTCTTGACTGCGTTTATGTAGCATAAACGTAGAAATAAGTCCAATCAATCCATAAAAATGATCACCGTGCAAGTGAGAAATAAAAATACATTGAATTTTAGTAAAGCGTAGTTTATACTTACGTAGCTGTACTTGTGTTCCTTCGCCACAATCTATTAAGAAAGCACGATTATTAATGTCTAAAAATTGTGAAGTAGGGTGTGCATTTACACGGGGAGTGGCAGAGTGACAACCTAAAATAGTTAGGTTTATACTCATCTAATGACTAATCTTTTCGAAATAATTTCGTTGTCTGTTTGTAAAGAATAGATGTACATTCCGTTTTGCAAATTATCTCTTTTAAAAGGAATATAGTTTTTTCCTCTTTTTGCATTAAACCGTTCCATGTAAACTGTTTTTCCTAACAAGTTTTTGACAGTAAAAGTGACTGTTTGCCTTTGTGTAGAAGTAAAGTTGATACGAGTAGATGCGCGAAATGGGTTTGGATAAGCAGTTACAGCGCTCAGTGTTTTTGTAGCTACATTTTTCACAACTTTAGTTCCCCTAGTATGTTGCTGTGCAATTACTGGGGCTGTTAAGAATAATAGTAAAGTTATAAATAGTAGTTTTTTCATCAATACGCACTAAATTTAAAATCCGAGTTCTCTTTCTATGGCTTCCATTTGTAAAATATCTTCAGCCTCTAAAAATGTTGGTACAACTACCAATTCTTCTGGTAATTCATCCATAAATATATCTGTAGAAATAATTACAAAAGACATGCCATTGTCTTTTGTAAGGGAACTTATACCCAAAAATAGTAATAATTCTTCAATTGTTACGTTATTTTTTTTAGAAAAATCAATGATTATATGTTGATTTTTAAATTCGTCTTGTTTTTTTACAAGTTCCGAATGGAATTTTTGAATAGAAACTTCACCTGGGTTTATACTTGTATGCAGTGCTGTTTTAGCTATAATCATAGTTTTTTATCTTTCAATTTGTTGCGCCAATAAATAGATGACTGCCATTCGTACAGCAACGCCGTTTTCTACTTGATTTAAAATAATAGATTGATCGGCATCTGCCACATCACTTGTAATTTCTACACCTCTGTTAATTGGACCAGGGTGCATAATAACAATTTTTTTTGACAAAGAGTCTAATAAATCTTTATTTACACCAAAAAGTTGTGTGTATTCTCTAGTTGAAGGGAAATAGTTAATAGCCATGCGTTCGTTTTGAACTCTCAGCATATTAGCAACATCGCACCATTCAAGTGCCTTTTTTAAATTTGGTTCTACTTCAACTCCTAGACTTTCAATATGTGTTGGGATGAGTGATTTTGGGCCACAAACTTTTACATTTGCTCCTTGTAATTGCAAGGCATAAATATTGGATAATGCGACACGTGAATGCAATATGTCTCCTACAATCACTACATTTTTTCCTTTTACATTTTCTAATTTTTCTCGTATAGAATAAGAGTCTAATAGAGCTTGAGTAGGATGTTCGTGTGTTCCATCTCCGGCATTTACGATACGTGCATCTACGTTTTTTGATAAAAAATCACAGGCACCTACATGTGGGTGACGCATCACAATTAAATCTACTTTCATAGATAAAATATTATTGGCCGTATCTATTAATGTTTCGCCTTTGGATACAGAAGACCCACTCGCCGAAAAGTTGATAACATCTGCAGAAAGTCTTTTTTCCGCCAATTCGAACGATAATTTGGTACGTGTACTATTTTCAAAAAATAGATTGGCAATCGTAATATCGCGTAATGAGGGAACTTTCTTTATAGGGCGATTTATAACTTCTTTAAAATGGTCAGCAGTATTGAATATCAACTCAATATCTGATGCATTTAAATGTTTAATTCCTAAAAGGTGTTGAACGCTTAATTGATTCATGTTGTTAGTTGTTTTGTATATAAACTGCGTCAATGCCGTCTTTTTCTTGCCATTGTACTAAAACTTTTTCTTCATTTATGACATCTACTTGCCTTCCTAAATAAGTAGGTTGAATTGGTAGATGGCGACTGAATCTTCTGTCTATAAGTACCAAAAGTTCTATTTCTAATGGGCGTCCAAAAGATTGTATTGCGGTAAGTGCAGCCCTAATGCTACGCCCTGAATATAAGACATCATCTATAAAAACGACATTCTTATTTTCTACAATAAAATCAATGGTTGTTTTGTTAGCTTCTATGGGGATTTCTCTCCTTCTAAAATCATCTCTATAAAAGGTAATATCTAGTTGCCCTAATTGGATATCATTTATTTCGTAAATGTTTTGTAAGATATCACGCAATCTTTCGGCTAAATACGTGCCTCGAGGTTGAATTCCAATTAAAACAGTTTCCGAAAAATCAGTGTGATTCTCGATTAGCTGACATGCCAATCGATTTAAAATGATATCAATTTCCTTCGCGCTAAGCAGTATTTTTTGACTCATAAGTTCCCAAACGTTGTTTGGAATACAAAAATACATATTTTTTGTTAATTAGTTTGTTAAAAAGATTTTTGTTTTTTTGCCAAGTTCACTCCTTGATTGCTTAATTTTACACCGTAAGAGAAACCCTATGGACCTGTTTTCAGAATATAATAAACCCTTGAAAAAGTTTGAGTCGATGCTCAAAACTAATAATGTATATTTTTTCGATTCATTAGAATTTGAAGGAATCATACAGTATTATATTGATTCAGGAAAATCCTCATTGGCTAAAAAAGCATTAGCATTAGGGTTAGAACAACACCCAATGTCCGTTTCTTTAAAATTATTGGATGCTGAAATACTTATTTTTGATGATAAGTACCCTGCAGCAATCGAAATTTTGGATGCAATACAGGCAATGGAACCTACCAATGAAGAAGTTTATATTCAAAAGGCAACAATTTATTCAAAAACAAATGCCCACGAAAAAGCCGTAGCTCAGCTAAAAATTGCCTTGGATTTTTCTGAGGAAAAAGCAGATGTATATGCTTTATTAGGTATGGAATACTTGTTTTTGTATAATTTTAATGAGGCCCGAGAAAATTTTATAGCATGTTTGGATGATGATATGGAAGATTATTCTTCTTTATACAATGTCGTGTATTGTTTTGATATGGAGAACAAGCATGTGGAGGCGATTGAGTTTTTGACAAAATATATTGATAAAGACCCGTATAGTGAAGTGGCCTGGCACCAATTAGGACGTCAGCATTATGTGCTAGATCAGTTTAATGAGGCGCTACGTGCTTTTGATTATGCGGTGCTAGTGGATGAACTTTTTGTAGGGGCATATATTGAGAAAGCAAAAACGCTCGAGAAACTGGGACGTTACTCTGAGGCCATTGAAAATTATAAGGCAACTTTGGAGCTGGAAGATGCTACTACTTTTGCGTTATTGAGGATAGGCGAGTGTTTTTTAGAACTAAAAGATTATGATAATGCATTGCAATTTTATAAACGAACTGTTCATGAGGATCCTCTGTTGGATAAAGGCTGGATGGCCTTATCATCAATTTATTACCAACAGAAAGATTACGAAAAATCACTGTACTATATAAATAAAGCCTTAGATATAGACCAAATAAACACCGCTTATTTAAGACGTTTCGGGGAAATTAATATCAAACTTAGTTTTTATGAAGAAGCTGTAAAGGCTTTTGAATTATGTATAGAGTTAGGTGATAATGATTTGGATATTTGGATGGCATTAGTGGATGTGCATTATTTTTTAGGTGATTTTGAATTGGCTATGCAAAGTTTAAAAGATGCGAATGAGCAAATCCCAAATACGGCAGAGTTAGTTTATAGATTGGCCTGTTTACACTTCCTATTTGATACTGAAGAAAATGGTGTTTATTATCTGAAAAAAGGCCTAGCAATAGATTTTGAATATCATAAAATTATGTTGGAAATGTATCCGAGTGTTTTTGATTTACATGTAGTACAAGATATTGTGAGTTTTTACAAATTTTCTTTCTAATAAAAGACTACATTTGTGTTCAAAATTATTGAACACAAATGCAAGAAAGACGATTAATTGATTACCTATTTATTACCTTGAAAGGTGTGGCCATGGGCGCTGCGGATGTTGTGCCAGGAGTTTCTGGTGGAACCATTGCTTTTATTTCTGGAATATACGAAGAGTTACTAGAGTCTATTAGTTCCGTTAATTTTAATGCGTTAAAAACGCTTAAAGAGAAAGGAATTAAGAGTTTTTGGGAAGCAATAAACGGTAATTTCCTGATAGCTTTACTATTAGGAGTGGGGGTTAGCGTCGCTTCCTTGGCTAAATTAATTGCTTATTTACTAGATGAACACCCTATTTTACTTTGGTCATTTTTCTTTGGATTAGTATTGGCTAGTGTTTTATATGTAGCCAAGCAGATTACTCGTTGGACTATTATAAACATCATTCTGTTGTTATTAGGTGCGTTTTTGGCCTTTTATATTACTACATTAACTCCTGTATCTAGTAGTGAAATATCTCCATTTTATTTGTTTTTATGTGGAGCGTTGGCCATTTGTGCTATGATTTTGCCTGGAATTTCAGGCTCTTTTATATTGGTGCTTTTAGGCGCTTATCGCCCGGTATTAGATGCTGTACATGAACGAGATTTAAAATCTATTGCCATTATAGGGGCTGGGGCTATTGTGGGGTTACTTACTTTTTCTAGACTTTTAAAATGGTTGTTTGCACATTATAAAAATGCCACGTTAGCTGTGTTAACTGGTTTTATTGTAGGGTCTTTGAATAAAATATGGCCTTGGAAAAAAGTGTTGGACTCTAAAATGTTTGGAGATAAATTGGTGGTTTTAAAAGATAAAAGTGTGTTCCCTTCTAATTTCGAAGGGGAAAATTTGTTGTTTTACGCTTGCTTGTTAGCAATCTTAGGTTTTTTACTTATCTTATTGCTCGAAAAATTAGCGACTAAAAAACAGTAAATGGCATCAAAAAGAACCATATTAGATAAGGTATTCCTTTTTATAAAAGGATTGTCTATGGGGGCTGCTAATAAAGTTCCTGGTGTGTCTGGTGGTACGGTCTCTTTTGTCTTAGGTTTTTACGAAGAACTTATTTATTCTTTTAAAAAAATAAATATAAAAGCATTAAAATTGCTCTTTACAGGGAGGTTTAAAAGTTTTTATCAATATATTAATGCCGAATTTTTACTCCTTGTTATGGGAGGTAGTATGTGTAGCTATTTTAGTATTTCCTTAGTGTTGGATTATTTGTTAAACGTCTACGAGCTGTATGTTTGGTCGGCTTTCTTTGGAATGATATTGGGTTCCATTTACTATATAGCCAAGGATTTTAATGATTTTAAGCTCGTCAATGTTTTAAGTATTATTATCGGAATTTCTTTAGGTATAGCCATTAGTTTTATGCCTCCCGCAAAGGAGAATACTAATTTGTATTTTGTCTTCTTCTGTGGTATTGTCGGCGTTTCTGGAATGACATTACCAGGCCTGTCAGGTTCCTTTATTCTTATTTTAATGGGGAATTATGTCTTGCTATTGGTAGATTCCGTGAATATGTTATCAAAAACTATTTTGGATATTATTTCAGGAAATTTTGATTTTGTGAACAATACAGAACGTATCAAATATTTAAAAATAGTAGGAGTTTTTACTGCTGGTTCCACTTTTGGTTTGATATTTATTTCACATATATTAGGGTTTGTTTTGAAGCGTTGGCATCAATTAGTAACAGCGATGATCTTAGGATTTATTATTGGATCACTTGGAATAGTTTGGCCTTGGAAAACGGAAGTTTTTAAAATTGAAAATGACGTTGTACTTACCGATGTAAATGGGAATAATATTATTGAAAATTACCAACGTTTTTTACCGGATATTTCTTTGTTAGAAACATGGCTGGCGATTTTCTATATGCTTATTGGAATAGGCATAGTTTTATTAATAGACTTTTATTCGAAACAAAATATAACGGATACTTATGATAGAAAAGAAATTTAAATACGGGTTGATTGGGAAAAATATTTCTTATTCCTTTTCTCGACATTATTTTACAGATAAATTTAAGACACTTCAACTCGAGGATCATAGTTATGAAAATGTAGATAAGAAATCGACAGAAGAATTGACTTCCTTCTTTGAAGAGGAATTTAAAAACTTTAAAGGATTCAGTGTGACCATTCCTTTTAAACATGATGTTTTTAGTTTTTTAGATGATGTAGAAGAGGAAGCGCAAAAAATTGGAGCTGTAAACTGTATAAAGGTTACAGAGGAACATAAATTGATTGGGTATAATACCGATGTTTATGGTTTTAAAAAAGCCATAGAGCCGATGCTTACATCAATGCATACAAAAGCATTGATACTTGGAACAGGTGGTGCAGCCAAAGCGGTTGCATATGTGTTTGATAGTCTTGAAATATCCTATAAATTTGTATCGCGTACTTCCGGTGATGGAAAAATTTCTTATGCCGAGATCTCGGAGGAGTTGTTGACAGAATATTTGGTGGTTGTTAATTGTTCTCCTGTAGGAACTTTTCCTAATAACGACCAATGTCCGGATATTCCTTATCAATTCATTACAGAAGATCATGTCTTATTTGATTTAATTTATAATCCAGAAGAAACCTTGTTCTTGTCAAAAGGAAAATCTAAAGGAGCGGCTATAAAAAATGGATTGGAAATGCTAGAACAACAAGCGGAAAAGGCTTGGGATATTTGGAATTAATATATTTAGTGACTCTAAGTTAAAAATCCTCTTAAAATAATTTCTCATGTACCTTGCAATTACTATCTTTAGATTTTAATTGAAGGAACCATAAACATTATAAATATGTTAGACGAAAAAAACAATGATGTGTCAACTGCTAAAGTTGAAGAAACAAAAGCAGCGGCAAATCAAGAGGTAAAGACAGCTACTGGAAAAGAAGTAGATACTGTTGAGAATGTAAAAGAAGTGGAAGTAGAAACGGACGTTACAAAAGTAGTTGAAACGATTGATGATGCAGAGAAAGAAGTAGCGGTAGAAGGCAAGGAGTCTGTAACAGATTCAGCTGAAATTGCCAATCCAGTAGTTACTGAGAAAGAGGTAACAGAACACGTTACTGCAATTGATGAAATTGAAAAAAAAGTAGCCGAAACTTCTGAGGTGACACAGGTAACTGAAGAGTTGGAAATGCTTGATTATAAAGGGATGGAGTTAGAGCAATTAGTTGTTGAACTTGAATCTTTAGTAAAAGAGAAGCCCGTACTGTTGATTAAAAATAATGTAAATGAAATTAAAACTTCATTTAACAAAAAGTTTGGCGACATTCTAACAGCAGAAAAAAAACAATTTTTATCGGAAGGAGGTAATGAGATAGATTTTCATTATTCAAATCCTTTAAAAACAACGTATAATGGACTGTTGTACGATTATAAAGTTAAAAGAGATACCCATTTTGCAAATGTTGAAAAAGAATTAAATACAAATTTGGCTTCAAGAAATCAAGTGATTGAGGAGCTAAAGCATTTGATTGATAATGCGGATGGAAATACAATGTATAAAAACTTCAGAAGTTTGCAAGATACATGGCGTGCTATTGGGCCAGTTCCTAAAGCCACTTATAATGATACTTGGAAAACCTACCACCATCATGTGGAACGTTTTTATGATCTATTGCACCTTAACAATGATTTGCGTGATTTGGATTTTAAACATAATTTAGAAGAAAAATTAAAATTAGTACTTAAGGCAGAGGAATTAGCGGAACATGCTGATATTAATTTCGCTTTTAAAGAATTACAAGTAATCCATAAATTATGGAAAGAAGAGGTTGGACCTGTAGGAAGAGAACATAGAGAAGAGGTTTGGAATAGATTCAGTGCTGCAACTAAAAAAGTACATGATAAGCGTCACGAGCATTTCAAAGAATTACGTTCTGAGTACGAAGCAAATATTGATAAGAAGTTAGTCGTAATTAAAGAAATTAGTGACTATGATACTTCTAAAAATAAATCACGTTCTGATTGGCAAAAGAGTATCAAGGAAATAGAAGTATTACGCGATAAATTCTTTAAATGTGGAACAGTACCACGTGCTAGAAACGAGGAAATTTGGCAACTATTTAAAAATGCGACGCATAGTTTTAATAAAGCTAAAAACTCATACTATAAAGAGGTGAAAGATGAGCAACTTACAAATTTGAAACGTAAGCAAGCATTAGTAGCTCAAGCTAATACTTTAAAAGATAGTGATGACTGGGAGAACACAACTAATGTGATGAAAAAAATCCAGTCGGATTGGAAAAAAGTAGGGCATGTACCTCGTAAGTATTCGGACAAGCTATGGAAAGAGTTTAAAGATGCTTGTAATCATTATTTTGATAAATTACACCACGTTCAAGACGCAGATAGTAAGGTAGAAGTTGGCTTTTATGAAGCTAAAAAAGCGATGTTAGAAACGATTAAAAAAGCGGTTGAAGACAAGGTTGAAATTACCTTGGAAACATTAGATACTTATATTTCTGAATGGAGAAATTTAGGAAGAGTTCCTGCTGATAAAAAATATATAGAAGGTAAATTTAATAAATTAATTGAGTCGGTTGCTGGATCATTGGATTTAGATAAATCTGCTGTTGAAATGATGAAATTTAAGAATGTAATTGCTAGTTATATGGAGCAAAAGAATTACAGGAAATTAGATTCAGAACAGTTATTTGTCCGTAAGAAAATTGACGAAGGAACTAAGGAAGTTCAGTTGTTGGAGAATAATTTAGGATTTATTTCCAATGTAAAAGATGATAATCCTTTGGTTATTAATGTTCGTAAAAACATTGATCAACATAAGCGTAATACTCAAATATGGAAAGATAAATTAGCGTATTTAAGAACATTGAGTTATTCTTAATGCTATACGTTTAAACATAAAAAAAACCTGCAATTTGCAGGTTTTTTTATGTTTAAAATAAGTGATAATTAGTGTACACCGATATAGGTAGCAACATTAATTTTTACTTCACTCCATGTTTTTGTTTGCCCATCAAGCCCTGTATGTTGGTCTCTACAAACAGCATTTAATGCTGAAATAGCCGCTTGAGTGTGCCAGTTGTCTAAATCCATTGTAGCTTCCATGGTCGCCATTTGACCGTCTAAAAAATAGGTGATAGGTAGATCGTGTGTTACTCCATTTAGGGTCAATGCTACTTTTCCAGAAGTTTCAGTCTCCATAATTATGGTCCCTCTAATACTTGCTGTTTCTAGCATTGTACCAAAAAAAGAGGTTTTTAATTTACCATCTCTTTCTTCGTTGTTAGAAAATAAAGAAGAAATTGGAATGGAAAATTCTAAATTATTCAGCGCATCCTTTAAGTTTGAAGCGGGTGTAGCTTTGGTAAATTCAACCACTCTAAATTCTCCTTTAACAGGTAATTTTTCAGTGGTTTTATAGGCTGTCCATTTTACGGAAGTTGTTTTTTCATTCACAACATACTGAACGGTTTCCTTAGGGGAGGTTTCTTTCTTTTTTGTTTCCTTACAAGAAGTAAAGGCAATAGTTGTAAGCATTAAAAAACTTAGCAAGTAGTAATTTTTCATTTGTTTTAGTTTATAGATTGATATTTGTTAATCATTTGTCTAAAACACACCCCCTTACATTGTCCTATAAATTCATTTTAAGAAGTAATGTGTTTGTTGACTAAACGAATATACATTTTTTTTGCATCATCTATGGAAAGATTACTTACTTGCATCCATGCATTGAGTTTAAAGGCACTTCGAACATTGTTTTCATCTTTATAAACTAAAAAATTGTTTCCTCTTGTCGCTTGTTTATAATAAGCATAAAGTTGTAGCATCACATCGGCGGGTTGCTTTTGTGAAGAGGCATTTGCTTTTGTATAAGCGTTCTGAAATTCTATTTCTAATTTATCTTTCATATAGATATCTTGAAAAGAAGTATAAAGTTATACAGTTGCGATAATTTGTTCACCACCTTTTACCACGTCATCTATTTTTACCTGAAGCTTAGCGTCTAAAGGAAGGTATAAATCTACACGAGATCCAAACTTGATAAAACCAGCATCAGTACCTTGAACAATTTCATCACCTTTTTTGGCGTAATTTACAATACGTCTTGCCAATGCACCAGCTACTTGTCTGTATAAGATTTCGCCAATAGTATTATTTTTAACTACAATTGAAGTACGTTCATTTTCCTCAGATGCTTTTGGATGCCAAGCCACCAAATATTTTCCTGGATGGTATTTACTATAAGTAACTTCCCCACTAATTGGATATCTTGTAACATGTACATTGACTGGGGACATAAATATAGATACTTGCAATCTCTTTTCGTTGAAATACTCCTTTTCGAACACTTCTTCTATTACAACAACTTTTCCGTCGACTGGTGCAATAACCGCTGATTCGTTTAAAATTGTATTTCTTTTAGGGTTTCTAAAAAACTGAAGAACAGTTACAAGTAAAATGAAAACGACCGCAGTTAATAGTTTGTTTAACCAAAATATAGTAGCGAAATTTTCGATCAGAATGATGCTAACTCCTGTTAGAATTATTGAAATCAATATTATTTTAAAACCTTCTTTATGAAACATACTAATGAACTAATTGTAAATAAATAAAAATAAATGGTGCAGCAAAAATAACACTATCAAAGCGATCTAAAAAACCACCATGACCTGGAATGAAATTGCTACTGTCCTTAACTCCGGCTTGTCTTTTAAACATGGACTCTATTAAATCTCCTAAGACTCCAAATACACTAACAATTCCGGCGATAGAAAACCAATGGGTCAATGTTAAATCTGTAAAATATTTAGCGATAAAAATACAGGCTATAAAAGTAAAGACAAGTCCTCCTAAAAAACCTTCTTGCGTTTTATTGGGTGAAATTCGTTCTAATAACTTTCGTTTTCCTATGTTTTTTCCAACTAAATATGCAAATGAGTCGTTTACCCAAATTAGTATAAATACTCCTAATATTGTGGTGTTGACATATTCAAATGACCCATTCAAAAATGGAATTTGAACCATTAATGTAAACGGAGCTACAATGTATACGACGGTTAAAAATATTTTTCCTAAATGAGAGATCACTTCTTCTTTTTTTGCAAATAAGATAGATGCAAAAGAGGAGAATATCACTAAAAACAACAACACTCCAGCGTAGGTATAGATGGTTTTAGAAGGTAAATCTTCTACATTTAAGATATTTCCGAATATAAAAAATAAAATTCCTATTAGATATGGAAATACACTTTTAAGTCCGATCATTCTTTTAAACTCGAACAAGCATACCATCATTAACAAAAAGAATAATGATATAAATGTGATCTTGTTAAATAAGATGCAAAAAACAAGTATAGATACGAATACAAGTCCGGATATTGCGCGTTTAGCTATTGTGCTCATAAATTATAAATCTTCGAAAAGTAATAGATATAAATTTTTTGCATTGTTACATCCGTAATTCATAAAATCCACTTCTTTTTCGTTTGGATTGTAATTTTTGACAGCGCCTATATTGCTTGGAATATTACCTCGATAATGTGCATTTATTCCAGTTAAGCTTTCGCTTTGGTTATTTACAATTTGGCTTGTGGTGGCGTAAACAATGAAATCTTCCGATAAATCGGCAAGTTTTATATCACTTAGTTGGTTTGATGAAAATAAAATACTCCCGTTTTCAGCAATTAAATGCTCACAACATGTAAATAGTGGTGTTTCTTTGCTAAAAAGTGGGGTCTTTTTAATATTTAATGCACCAATGAGTTTGTGCAAATCATTATCTATACAGGTTATTGCGTCCCAATGTTTGTTCTCACTAACTATATGTGTTAGGAACTCTGTGACCTCTTGTAAACTTGTACAATATAAGAATTTACCTCCGCGATCAATAAAATGTTTAACAAAAACACTATCAATTGATTCTTCTTTGATAGTGTTTTTGCTAGGTGTTTTATGATTCTCCTTTGATTTTTTAAAGATTTTTTTAAAAAAACTCATGCTACATTTTGAATAATTTCAAAAGTAAAGAAATACTAGCGATTAATCGTTAGATTCTTCTTTATTTTCAATTTTATTCTCTGTAGTATCTGGGGCTTCTTGTTTTTCGTCTTTTTTTGGTGCTTCTGTTATTTCTTTCTGAAACGGCCTTGGACCAAAAATGGTTTTTAAATCTTTTTTGAAAATTACCTCTTCTTTTAATAACAGTTCTGCCAAAGAAGTTAATTTATCTTTATTATCATTTAGGATTTGAATAGCTCTGTTATATTGTTCCTCTATGATTTTGGAAATTTCTTCATCAATTTTTTGTGCAGTGGCTTCACTGTATGGTTTGGTAAAGCTGTAATCTCCATTGTTAGATGAATCATAATAAGTAATGTTTCCTATGGTGTCATTCAGTCCGTATACACTTACAATAGCACGGGCTTGTTTGGTAACCTTTTCGAGGTCATTCAAAGCACCAGTTGATATTTTATTGAATATGATCTTTTCAGCAGCACGGCCAGCTAATGTAGCACACATTTCGTCTAACATTTGTTCTGTACGAACAATTTGGCGTTCCTCTGGTAAATACCAAGCAGCACCTAAAGATTGTCCTCTTGGTACAATGGTAACCTTTACTAAAGGCGATGCATGTTCTAGCATCCAGCTAGCAGTAGCATGTCCAGCTTCATGAAAAGCAATGGTCTTTTTTTCTAAAGGAGAAATGATTTTATTTTTCTTTTCTAATCCACCAACGATACGATCTACAGCTGCTAAAAAGTCTGTATGATGTACTGCTTTTTTATCTTCTCTTGCAGCAATTAAAGCCGCTTCATTACATAAATTGGCAATGTCAGCTCCAGAAAATCCTGGAGTTTGTTGTGAAAGAAAATTAAGATCTACATCTGTATCTAACTTTAAAGGTGCAATGTGTACTTTAAAGATAGCTTCTCTCTCATTAATGTCAGGTAAGTCTACATAAATTTGACGGTCAAATCGACCAGCTCTCATTAATGCTTTGTCCAAAACGTCTGCACGATTTGTTGCAGCAATAACGATTACATTAGATTCTGTTCCAAAACCATCCATTTCTGTTAATAACTGATTCAACGTGTTCTCACGTTCATCATTACCACCTGTCATATTGCTTTTACCACGAGCTCTACCAATAGCATCTATCTCATCAATAAAAATAATGGAAGGTGATTTTTGCTTCGCTTGTTTAAATAAATCTCGTACCCTAGATGCTCCTACACCTACAAACATCTCTACAAAATCAGAACCTGATAATGAGAAAAAAGGCACATTCGCTTCCCCTGCAACAGCTTTAGCTAATAAGGTCTTTCCGGTTCCTGGAGGTCCTACTAACAATGCTCCTTTAGGGATTTTACCTCCTAATGCAGTGTATTTTTCTGGGTTTTTTAAGAAATCAACAATTTCTTGTACTTCTTCCTTAGCACCTACAAGTCCTGCCACATCTTTAAACGACGTTTTTACTTTGGTGTTTTGGTCAAATAATTTGGCTTTCGATTTTCCAATATTAAAAATCTGACTTCCGCCACCTCCACCACCTCCACCAGACATTCGTCTCATGAAATAAATCCACAGTCCTATTAAAAAGATAAAAGGAAGATACATTAAGAGAGAATCCATAATGTTGGTTTTCTCTACGTGTTCGGTATCTACATCTAGGTCCTTATCCTGTTTGGCTTGTTTGATTTGGTTTTCAAAATTTTGTAAATCACCAAAATCATACGTGTACAAAGGCCCTCTTTTACTATAAAGAGCAGATTCTGTAATTTTTTTATACTTTTCTTTATCTAGAACTTCGTCTTTAATATATATATCCGCAGAACTATTATTTACGATAAAGATTTTTTCGATATCATTGTCATTTAATGTTTCAATAAAGTTATTATGACTTAAATTCTGATTTCCTAAGTTCCCACTGTTTAAAACGGTGTACCCTATGTATAGCACAAATAAAATTCCATAAATCCAATAGAAATTGAATTTAGGAACTTTTATTTTGTTTTTATTATCTGGTGAATTTTTTTCGTTCATATGCGTTTTTCAAATGTTGCAATAATATTAGCTAGCAGTGTTTATATCTGTTATTTTGGCATCACCCCATAGGCTTTCCAAATCGTAATACTCTCTTGTTTCTTTTTGGAATACATGAACGGCAACGTTTACATAATCCATCAGTACCCATTCAGCATTTCCTTCACCTTCAACATGCCATGGCTTTTCTTTTAATTGTTTTCCAACCATTTTTTGGATAGATCCAGAAATGGCATTTACTTGGGTGTTTGAATTTCCTGAGCAAATGATATAATAATCACACACAGTATTTTCTATATCTCTTAAATCTAATAATTTAATATCTTCCCCTTTGACTTCGTCAATTCCTTTAATAATTACAGCAATTAACTCGTCTGCATTTACATACTTTTTTGTCATCAAAATTATTTATTTAATACAAAGTTATTATTTTTTTGTTAGTAATCGTGGTTGTCTTAACTTTGTTTCTATATTATTAATCATGAAGTTAATCAAACTTAGTGCCATTGGCTCTACAAATGCATATTTAAAAGACATATGTCAGAAAGAAAAACAACAATCTTATACCGTGGTTCAGGCAGATGTACAGTCAGAAGGACGTGGTCAACTCGGAACAACATGGTTTTCTGATGGTGGTAAAAACTTGACGTTTAGTGTTTTAGTGAATTTTTTAAAATTTGATGTTGGGAATCAATTTTTTATAAGTATGGCGGTTTCTTTGGGGATTCAGAAGGTGCTTGCTTCTTATGTAGAGAATGATATTACCGTAAAGTGGCCAAACGACATTTTGGCAGATGGGAAAAAAATTGCAGGTATATTAATTGAGAATAATTTGTCCGGTTCTAGTTTGAATCGCGTCGTGATTGGTATTGGATTAAATGTGAATCAAGAAAATTTCCCTAAGATCATTCCTAATCCGACGTCTTTAAAAATATTGGCCAATAAACATTTTGACTTAGAGGAAGTGTTAGATGAAATTGTTTCGAGTATAGAATATTTCATGACCATTGTTTTACACGACGGTTTTGCTTTTTTAACGAAGTTATATTTAGGAAAAATGTTTCGTTTTGGGGAATGGAATATTTTTACGGATTCGAGTGGACTTTCTTTTTCCGGAAAAATAATTGGAGTTACTCATGCAGGAATGCTGCAAGTGGAAGTGGGAAATAAAAAAATTCGAGAATTTAATTTAAAGGAAATCAAATTTTCGAATTTTTAATTAATATCCTGTCAGTTTTCGGCTGACAGGAATATCTTTTTATAGTTTTGAAATGTTTTCGGACAAGGTGTCTATGAATTTTTGTAATGGTTTTTTTACCATCATTGCCATCATAGGGTTAAAATCTCCTGTAAAGCTCAGTTTTGTTTCAGCGCTCGTGTCAGAAGTTTCTTTGATGTCTGCAGTAAGTGTAAAAGGTAGTTTACTACTGGCTGCACCTAACACTACTTTGTCAAATTCTTGCGTTTCTTTGATGATCATTCTAATCTCTGGCATCCCTTTTAAAGAAAAGATCATAGATTCTCCATCAATTTCGAATTTCTCGGTGTTTTCTGGTAATAATTGTTTGAAGTTTTCAAGGTTTGTTAAAAATTCAAATGTTTCTTTTTGTGACTTACTTACAGATGTAGTGTTGCTTTCTAAGTTCATTGTGATTTTATTTATTCCACGTACTTGGGTTAATACGCCATTGTTTTAAAGTGTCTAATTCTTTTTCGGAGATATAATTGTTCTCATTAGCCAATTCTAGTAAATTGTCATAGTCGCTTAATGTCGTTAATTCAACACCGTCGTTTTCAAAATTATTAGCGGCAAGATCAAACCCATAAGAAAAAATAGCAACCATTCCTTTTACATCTGCTCCCGCTTCCTTCAATGCTTTTACAGCATTTAAACTGCTTTTTCCTGTACTGATTAAATCTTCAATAACTACCACACGTTTTCCTGGTTCTAGTACACCTTCTACTTGATTTTGTCTTCCGTGTTTTTTTGCTTCTGGACGTACGTATATAAATGGTACATTTAGATATTCGGCTACTAGAACTCCAATAGCAATAGCTCCTGTAGCAACTCCTGCAATCACTTCAGGCTTGCCATATTTTTCTTCAATGATCTTCCCTAATTCTTCGCGTATATATGTACGGATTGTTGGGTAGGACAAGGTAGCACGGTTGTCACAATAAATTGGAGAATTCCATCCAGATGCCCATTTAAAAGGGTCCTGAGGGTTAAGTTTAATGGCTTTAATTTGAAGTAAAAGCTCTGCTGTTTTTTTTGCTGTATCTTTGTTCAAAATCATAATGCAAATGTATAAAGTTTTTGTGAATGAACACCCTTTAATTTTTACCAATAAAATCAAGGGAGAAGAAACGAATTTTTTGAATTATTCTAATGATGTAGATTTTAAGAATCTAGTACAGAAATTAGCTAGTAATCAGATGGATGGTCTCGTTGTTTGTCATCCAGATTTAAATGTAGTATGGTCACATTTTAAAGCAAGTTTTAAGATTGAAAAAGCTGCTGGAGGTCTTGTGTATAATGATAAGGAGAGCTTGTTGTTTATTCGACGGTTTGGAAAATGGGACTTACCTAAAGGGCATATAGAAAAAGGAGAAGGTAAAAAACAAGCGGCTATAAGGGAAGTGGAAGAGGAATGTGGAATAACAGGCTTGGAGATACAACATAAGCTGCCAACTACATATCATATGTTCGAAAGAAAAGGGCAAATGATTTTGAAAATCACCTATTGGTATCAAATGTTCTCTGCTGATAAGGGGGGATTAACTCCACAGAAAGATGAAGGAATTGATAAAGTTTGCTTTAAATCTAAGTTAGCACAAAAGAAAGCCTTATTAAATAGTTATAAAAATATTATACTATTGGTTGAAAGTAGTGAAGAACAAAATAAAGCACTAAGAATAAAAACTGTACATTTGCAGCTTTTTGAAAATTAATTGAGTGACGCATATAGTGTCATGTTAAAAGTTGGAGTTGGAACTCCGTGATTGAATTATGACTGAATTTGTAAGAAAGAGAGCTTCTAATATTAAAAACGATGTATTATCTGGTATTACTGTCTCTTTGGCTTTGGTGCCAGAAGCGGTAGCTTTTGCATTTGTGGCAGGAGTGGATCCGTTGGTAGGTTTGTATGCTGCTTTTATGGTAGGATTAATTACTTCAATTTTTGGAGGTAGACCTGGAATGATTTCTGGGGCAACTGGTGCTTTAGCTGTTGTGATGGTATCTTTGGTAAAGGAAGGAAATGCTATGGGACTTCCGGAAGATAACCTTGGTTTGTACTATTTATTTGCAACTGTAATTTTAATGGGAGTGATTCAGGTTGCTGCCGGTGTATTAAAATTAGGGAAATTTGTTAGATTGATTCCACACCCCGTAATGATGGGATTTGTGAACGGTTTGGCTATTGTGATTTTCTTTTCTCAGTTAGGGATGTTTCCTGAAGCGGTGTCGGAGGGAACTTCATTTTGGAATGATAAAGGAGCTTGGTTTAGCGAGTTGTTTGGAAATACAAATTTCTGGCTCATGGCTGGATTAGTTGGTTTAACCATGTTAATGATGTGGGGATTGCCTAAATTTAAATACACAAAGAAAGTACCGGAGGCATTATTGGCTATATTGGTAGTTAGTTTTTTAGCTATTTATTTTGGTTTGGACGTAGCTACAGTTGGATCTTTTATTAAAGATGGTGGTGGAGAAGGACTAAAAGGTGGTCTGCCAATGTTACATTTGGAGACATTCCAAAAAATACCATTCAGTTGGGAATCTATTAGATTTATTTTTCCTTATGCACTTATCTTAGCTGCTATTGGATTGATTGAATCTCTAATGACTTTAAACTTAATAGATGATTTAACGGATACTCGTGGTAATAGTAATAAAGAATGTATTGCCCAAGGAGGAGCAAACATTGTGACGGGTCTGTTTGGAGGAATGGGTGGATGTGCCATGATTGGTCAATCTATTATTAATATAAAAGGTGGTGGACGTACTAGATTGTCTGGTATTGTTGCAGCTGTATTATTATTGTTATTTATTCTATTTGGTTCTTCATATATAGAGCAAATTCCAATTGCAGCACTTGTAGGAGTGATGTTTATGGTGGTTATAGGAACTTTTGCTTGGAGTAGTTTTAGAATTATTAATAAGATTCCTAGAGCAGATTTATTTGTCATTGTTTTGGTGTCTTCATTAACTGTTATCTTTGATTTGGCTATTGCCGTAATTGCAGGGGTAATTGTAAGTGCATTAGTATTTTCGTGGGAAAATGCAACACGTATTAGAGCACGAAAAAGAACAAAAGAGGATGGAACAAAGATCTATGAAATTTGGGGACCTTTATTTTTTGGATCAATTACTGCCTTTGTAGAAAAGTTTGATGTGAAAAATGATCCTGATATGATAGAAATTGATTTTGTAGAATCACGTGTAAGTGATCATTCTGCGATTGAGGCTATTTTTAATATTGTTGAAAAATACGAAACGGTAGGCAAGAAAGTACACTTAAAGCATTTAAGTGAAGAGTGTAAGGTGCTATTACTAAAGGGAAGTCCAAAATTTGCAGAAGTAATTGTAGATGATATTGATGATCCTCGTTATCACTTAGCAGCAAATCCAGAAGCTTTTTCTAAAGGCTTGTATGAAAACTAATTGTAGAAAATTCTTTTGAATTAACTATATTTTAAAAAACGCTAACTATTTATTTGAATATTTAGCGTTTTTTTTGTGCTCATATGTCTATCGTAAAACGCTGGAAAATAAGGGGTGTTTGTGTTGGTGTGGCGTTATTGAGTAGGAGGTATTATCGGTTGCTATACTAGAAAATTACGTTGGGTTAAGAATTCTTTAAAAAGTATTCCCATTCCATTGGATTGTTTAAGTTTTTGGTAACGGAGGCATCATCCACTACTTCTAAAAACACCTGGTTTTTGGGAATCAAACCAATTTGAACATCTAATCTACTTTGTTTGTGTGTTGGATTTAAAGATGTCAGTTTTTTGCAAAAGTCATTACTAAGAACTACTGGATGTCCTTTCTTTCCATCATAAATAGGGAGTACAATTGGCTGATTGCTTTTTGTGAGTTTTTGTAGGCTTTTTGAGCTTGGCAATGGTATATCGATGGGACAAATTAGCGCCTTAGAACCTTGAGGTAATTTTATTAATGCTGTTTGTAAGCTTGAGAAAGGTCCTAACTGTGGGGTCAGATTTATACAGACCTCTATTTCTAGAGTTTCGAAACAATGCTGTTTCTTAATTGCTTTTTTGAGCCATGGAATTGCTTTAAAATAGGCTTCTTGTTGATAGCCAAGTACGAGTATTACTTTTGCTGTTATGTCGCTTTGAGCTATGCGATGCAGTTGTTCTATTAGCCAATACTTGTTTTTGAAAAGCAGGAGTCCTTTAGGGGTTCCCATACGATTCGATTTTCCGGCGGCTAATATAATCGCGGTGCACTTAGTCGGCATAATATGTTTTTAATAGTTCTGCTGCAATACTGATGGCTATTTCGTTGGGACGATGACCACCAATATCAATCCCCATTGGACAATGTACCGTATCCATACCACTGGTTATATTCAATTCTTTTTGTAATTTTAAATGAAATCTCTGTCTTTTTGTATGACTTCCAATTAAACCTATATACTTGGTTTTTTGACTTAGAGACAAGGCTGTTATTTCAAAATCGAGCACGTGGTCGTGGGTTAGAATAACGGCATAACATTTAGGTCCCCACCTTACTTGCTGTTTGTACAGGTCAAAATCGATTGATTCGTAAGTAATGTGTTTGTGTGTTGGATGTTTTTTAAACCAATCTGTACGAGTATCAAATAGGTGTAATTTAAAAGGACTTTCTTTTAATATAGTTGCCAAAGCCATTCCGATGTGTCCTGCTCCAAAAATATATAAATCTGCTTGCGGTTCCATAGGTTCAATTATAACGGTTACTTTTCCTCCACAACATTGTTCAAATTTAGGACCTAATGTATGTGTTATTTCTAGTAATTTATTTTGTTTGATAGCTTCAAGAGCTGATGAAATTAGCTCAAATTCCATTTTTCCTCCTCCGATGGTGCCATGGGTTTTATCCTTTGAGCATACGATCATTTTTGAGCCAACAACGCATGGAGCCGAACCCAGTACTCTAATTACAGTAATCAATGCAACGGGCTGCCCAATCTTGTTATAATACCCTAATAATTCAATCCAATTGTTCATGTATTAGACGATATTATAATCAGACAAAGGTAAATTGTGGTATCGCTTTCCCGTGGCTTGGAAAATTGCATTGATAAGCGCAGGAGCTATGACGGGAACTCCAGGCTCACCTACACCTGTTGGAGGTGCACTACTGTCTACAATTTCTACTTGTATTTTGGGAGCTTGAGGCATGCGTATCATTCTGTAATCGTGAAAATTACTTTGTTCAACGGCTCCGTTGTTAGTTGTTATCTTTCCATAAAATGCGAGACTCAGACCAAAAATAGCAGCCCCTTCCATTTGGGCTTTTACGGTGTCTTTATTGATAACTGTCCCGCAGTCAATGACAGAATATATGTTATGTACTTTTACCTTACCTGCCGTCATGGATACTTCTACAACACTTGCAGTATAGCTGAAAAAACTATAATGTACTGCAAGACCTTGGTAATGTCCTTCGGGTAGTTTTAATCCCCAACCAGCATTTTTTGCGGCTAATTTTAGTACATTTTTTAGGCGTGCAGTATCGTATTTTATTTTTCGTTTTGTGTTTTCTATACGGTCATTTCCAATTAAGTTGAGTCGAAATTGTAAGGGGTCTTTCTCTGCAGCTATTGCCAATTCATCCGCAAATACGTTGATAGAAAAGCCATGAGGGATATTAATCACGGATCGCAACCATCCAATGCGTACATGGGCAGGAGCTTTACCTATTTCTACGCTGAAATTTGGAATGTCAAAGGGAACGTTAGAAGCACTCGAAATCTCCCAACCGGCGGCGTATTCTACTCCTGGTCGAAAAGTGGAAGTAATAGATGGTAATGCAAAACGATGTTGCCATCCTGTGACATTTCCTGCTGAATCTATAGACGCTTTTAAATACTGCGCACTTATGGTGTGATAATAGCTGTGTTGAATATCGTCTTCTCTAGTCCATACTACTTGTACTGGAGCATTTATTTTTTTTGAAATGGCCACGGCTTCTACTATAAAATCAGGTTTTGATTTTCGTCCGAATCCTCCTCCAAGAAATGTAACATTAATGGTGACATTTTCTAGTGGGATTTTTAAGAAATCGCTGACTTCTTTTCGTGCCGTTTGAGGGGCTTGAACAGGTGCCCAAACTTGGCAAGTGTCACCTTGAACCCATGCTGTAGCATTGGGAACTTCCATTGGTGTATGTGCCAAATGTGGTAGTTGAAAAGTACTTTCAATAATTTGTGTAGCGTTTTTAAAAGCGTTTTTAATATCGCCTTTAACTTTGGCTTCCTTTCCTTGTTTGTGTACGTTCTCTGTGAGTGTTTTTGTAAAAGAATTTGAGTTGTAATTTGCATTGTCACCCATTTCCCAAGTAATATCCAAGGCTTCTTTTCCTTTAAATGCAGCCCATGTATTGCTGGCTATTACAGCCACACCTCCTAAAGTGCCAAAGGGAGAAATAACACGTGGAATTTCTATGATGGATTCTACGCCTTTTATTAATTCAGCCTGTGATTTATCAACAGTTTTTACTATTCCAAATGTCGTAGGACAGCGCTTCATGGCAGCAAATTTCATGTTTGGCAGCCTAAAATCTAGTCCGAAAACTGCGTTGCCCTCAACATAATCTTTAGCGTCTACACTGATTAGTTTTTTTCCTATGTAGTTAAAGTCTTTCGTTGCTTTTAATGGTGCATTTTTAGGAACTTCCAATGTTTTTGCGATGCTAACTAAAGCGCCAAAACTTGTTTTTTTACCGGAATTGTGGTGTATAAAATGATGCTTTGCATAGCATTCAGAAGCCGGAACTTTCCATTGCTGTGCAGCTGCGTGGATGAGTAGGGCTTTGGTGCTAGCTCCTAATTGTCTCATGGTCTTATATAGGTAGCGTACACTTCTGGATCCATCGGTGTTCTGGTCTCCATATTTGGCATCACCCGTACCCTGTTTTATGATTACTCGAGACCAGTCGGCTTCCATTTCATCTGCAATAATAGAAGTGATAGACGTTCGAACTCCATTCCCCATTTCTGATCTAGAAGCAATTAGAGTGAGGACTCCGTCTGAATCTAACTGAATAAAGACATTGGGATTTAAACTTGTGAATTCTCCTCTGGGTTTTTCTTTTTCTTCAGAAAAAACACTGGAATTACAAGCTAAAATAAGGCCTCCTGATGCAAATCCAATGCTTTTAACAAATCGACGTCTACTGATATTTTCAACTAATTTCTTCATGTTCTATTGATTAGATTCGACTGTTTTTTGAATAGCTTCCTTGATACGTGTATAAGTACCACAACGACAAATATTGCCTTGCATCGCCTCATTTATTTCTTTTTCGCTAGGATTAGGTGTTTTGTTAAGTAGGGCAGTGGCGCTTATTATTTGTCCAGGTTGACAAAAACCACATTGTGCCACATTGTCCAAAATCCATGCTTCTTGTAGTTTTTGAAGGTTCTTGTCAGTTCCCTCTATCGTTAAAATAGATTTATCAATGGCTGCACTCACAGGAATAACACAGGACTGGACAGGAGAATCATTTAAAAGAACTGTACAAGCTCCACAAAGGCCTTTTCCACAACCGTATTTGGTGCCTGTGAGGCCAATAATATCACGAATAGCCCATAATAAAGGCATGTCTTCCTCTACGTTTATTGTGTGTTTTTGTCCATTAATTTTAAGTGTTACCATCTGTCAATTTGTTAGTTTGACAAGAAAGATACACAATTTAGTGAAAAGTACGGGGCGTAAATAGCACTGTTTGATTAAAAATGCAATTTAAATATAGAGGCCTATTTAAAATACTTTGAAAACAGGTATTAATAAATGGCTTTTCTCATATAAAGGAGAACGCTTGTATATAAAGTCCAATTGGTCATAACTAGACTTTGCAAAGACTGGATCAGCAGCTATTTTATTTTCCAATTCTTTTTTTATCTGAGGGTTTTGCTCAATAAATTCAAGGGCATAATCTTCAAAAACATAGGGAGAAAAATGTTCTTTTTGTTGTAAAATAGCATCAAAAAAGTTCCAATTAAAGAAAGAGTCCGGAGCTTGAGGCTCTAATACTTCCATTATATATCTTGCGGCATGTTGATTTGTTTGGATGTATAAATCACCTTTACTAAATTTTATACGATGCTCGGAATGTATTGTTTTTGTATTGTAGTGCATATAATGCCCTTCGTAAGGTTGCTTTTTCGTGTCAAAACTATGAATGTGTTGCGCAGTGACAGTTAAGACAGTATCTTTTTCAAATTGCGTAAAAGCGACATTATTTATTGCTAGTAATTCCTTTACTTTCCACCATCCATTTTTCAGAATATAGGCTTGGGGTATTTTTATAGAATCACTTATTTTATAGTGTCTGTAGTATTCTGTGAGTTTTGTAAAGGGTTTTGTTCTGTCGTAAAATAAGCGTTTACCAGTGGTTACTTTACTTGGGATGAAGTGGCCTTCATATCCTTTAAAATTTATAGGACAATAATCATTTTTGTCTACTTTGTAATCTATTGGATAGGTGTTTTTTGCTAGGATATTTTGTAGTGCGTTTTGACGTACAGATTTTATTTCTACGTTCATTTCGCTTGAAAATTTCAGAATACTCTGTAGCATAGCAATTGTTTGTGCTACACGAGGTTTATACTCCTTAAGCATATGGGTTTCTATCATTACACCTAGCGTATTGAATAAGGTGGTATATCCTGTAGAATAGCGGGGGTAATCCATAAATTGAGAGAATCCTTTTTCAGGGGTCGTTCCCCACACATTTACATACGGAGTAGAAATGATACCTTGCTCCTCCAAGTCCATAGTGATGTATGGCCTCATTTCTAAATCTATAAATTCTCCTAATTCATTACCTAGTTTGTTGTATTGTGTAAATAAATGCGTGAGAGTGTACTGATAGTCTGCACCGTTACTTACATGCGTGTCAATAAAAATATCAGGATTTAAATGATGAAAAATTTGAGCAAATGCTCTTGCGTTTTTACTGTCCGATTTGATAAAATCACGGTTCAAATCGTAATTTTGAGCGTTTCCTCTGAATCCGTACGACTCAGGTCCGTTTTGGTTTGCTCTGGTAGTGCTGTTTCTGTTTAGAGCTCCGCCTATGTTGTAGGTTGGGATTACAGCGATCACTACATTATTCAACGCGTTTTTTAGAGAATCGTTTTGAACGATATTACGCAATAAAATTTTGCAAGCATCTATCCCGTCAGGTTCTCCAGGGTGTATGCCATTGTTTATAAGTACGGTAGTTTTTTTACTGTTCTTAAGTTGTTTGTTACTTGTGCCAGTATTGAATAATACTACGTGTAATGGGTATCCACTATCGGTTTGACCAAACTCTTGTAGTTGAATTTCGGGGTAGTGGGTAGCTAATTTTTTATAATAAGAAATTGTTTCAAAATAGGTACTCGTTTCTTTTCCATTTGTCTGTTCAAATACGGTTTCAATATGAAGGTCCTTTTTTGTGTGGTTGCACGAATAAAGTAAGCTTAAAATGATTGAGGTAATGATGAATTTATTCATGGATTTAGCGGAGCACTTAATTAGTTGTTGGTGACACAGTTTGGTACAAATTTAGAAACATCGCCGTTGTTTTTTAGGATGTCACGGACAATACTGGAGCTGATGAATGATGTTTCTGCCGAAGTTAGTAAAAAGATAGTTTCTATCTTAGAAAGTGTTCGGTTTGTATGCGCTATGGCTTTTTCAAATTCAAAATCGGCAGGATTTCTCAAGCCTCTTAAAATAAAATCAGCATCCACTTTTTTACAATAATCTATGGTCAACCCCTCATAAGTAGCTACTTTTATTTTGGGTTCATTTTTAAAAGTATCTATTATAAATTGTTTGCGTTGGTCCATTGGGAACATATAGCGTTTTTCAGAATTTACTCCGATAGCAATAATGATTTGGTCAAATAGAGGAAGTGCTCTTTCTATAATGTCTACGTGTCCATTTGTGATAGGGTCAAATGACCCAGGAAAAATTGCGATTTTCATCTTCTATATTTTTTTAAAGCGATCTGTCGCTTGTTTATTTAAATTGTTCGAGGCTTTTATTTTAAAGCCATTTGGATAGCATTGGAAAATAGTTTCTCTAACGATATTCCTGCTTGATGCGCTTGTTGAGGAAGTAAGCTTTCATCTGTTAGTCCTGGGACTGTGTTCATTTCTAGGAAATAAGGTTCATCATTAACTAAAATAAATTCTGACCTAGAAAATCCTGACATATTCAAACTTTTATAAGCTAGTTGGGCAACTTCTATCACTCTTTTTTCAACGGATGGTTTTAGGTCTGCAGGAGTAATCTCGTTGGATTTTCCTTCATATTTAGCCTCATAGTCAAAAAAGTCGTTTTCGGATACAATTTCTGTAATCGGCAGTACTTTAATGGTGCCATTATATTCTATAACCCCCACAGAAACTTCTCGGCCATCTAAAAACTCTTCTATCAGTATTTGAGAATCTTCTTTGTAGGCCTTTTCTATCGCAGTAATTAATAATTCTTTTTTGTAAACTTTGGAAATTCCATAACTAGATCCAGCATTGTTCGGTTTTACAAAACAAGGTAAGCCTACTTTAGCTACAATGGCATTTGTGTCTATGGTTTCCCCTAAATCTAAATAATAAGAGGCGGCTGTTTTTATGCCATATGGTTTTACAATACTCAAGCAATCTCTTTTGTTAAAAGTAACTGCCATTTGGTAAAAAGGAGCAGAGGTATGGGGTAAATTGATTAATTCAAAATAGGCTAATAGTTTACCATCCTCTCCAGGAGTTCCGTGAATGGCATTAAATACACAATGAAAAATAATTTTTTCACCATCTATATGTGTAGAGAAATCATTCTTATCGATAGGGAATTCCCTATTGTTATTTGTTACAAGTACCCATTTTTCTTTTAATATATGGATTTTGTAAGGGGTGTATGGTGTGTTTTTCAGTGCATTATATACTACAATTCCACTTTTAATGGAAATTGCTACCTCTGAAGAATATCCCCCCATAACAATGGCAATATTTTGTTTCATTTTCTGTTTGTAAGTTTGTTAAGTCCTGATACAAACATACGTTAAAAAGCAAACATTTAAAAATTAATGTGTTTTGTAACCGTGCATTTTATAGTATCTTTGTAAATTCTAAAAACAAACTATGAATTTTTTAAATTTTCTTAAAAGTAAACGCTTTTTAATACAGTTAGCCCTAGGTGGTGTTGTGATTATTGTATTTGTATTTTTACTATTTAAATGGTTAAATGTTTCTACCAATCACGATCAAAAAATTGAAGTACCAAACTTAAGTAAAATGGCACTTGAAGAAGTAGGAAATACCTTGAGTGAAGTTAGTTTAGCCTATAAAATCATTGATTCGGCTAGTTATAATCCAAATTTCCCACCAAAATCCGTGATTGAACAGAGTCCAGAAGCGGGAGATTTTGTAAAAGAAAACAGAAAAATATATTTGACATTGAACCCGTCCAATTATAGAAACGTTACCATTCCAGAATTTTATGGAAAGACAAAACGAAATATCTCTCCAGTATTGATTGCACAAGGTTTCAGAATTAGTAAGAACTCTGAGTATGTTTCTGATATTGCTTTGGATGTGGTTAGAGGAATGAAATTTAAAGGGAAAAGCCTTAAGAAAGGAGATAAAATACCTAAAAACTCGTTATTAGTATTGGTTTTAGGAGATGGAGAAGGAACAGGACGTTATAATTTTACCGAACAAGAGAACTAATGAATCAACCAGAAGAAAACAACGAATTACACGAACATTTTAGATATGTTGCTAACGAAGGGCAAGAGCCTTTACGTGTAGATAAATTTTTAATGAATTTTATGGAGAATGCCACTCGAAATAAAATTCAACAAGCAGCAAAAGATGGAAACGTTTTAGTAAACGATGTCGCTGTAAAATCGAACTATAAGGTGAAAGCAAATGATGTAGTTCGCCTTGTATTAGCGCACCCTACCCATGAGCAATTGTTGGTCGCGGAGGATATCCCTCTAGATATAGTGTATGAAGATGATCAAGTGATGGTGGTTAATAAAGTGGCTGGAATGGTCGTACATCCTGGTCATGGTAATTATAGCGGTACCTTAGTGAATGCTTTGATACATCACTGCGAAAATGTGCCGATGAATAGCAATGAGCGTCCAGGCTTGGTACACCGTATAGATAAGGACACTAGTGGTTTGTTAGTAATAGCAAAAACAGAATTGGCCATGGAAAAATTGTCGAAGCAGTTTTTTGAGAAATCTACCAAACGTATTTACCATGCATTGGTCTGGGGAAATGTAAAAGAAGATACTGGAACCATAGAAGGTCATGTTGGACGTAGTTTAAAAAACAGGTTGCAAATGAGTGTTTTTCCGGAGGGAGATTTTGGAAAACCAGCAATAACACATTATAAAGTATTGGACCGTTTTAGTTATGTTACTTTAGTGGAATGTCAGTTAGAAACAGGACGTACTCATCAGATTCGTGCCCACTTTAAACATATTGGACATACCTTATTTAACGATGAGCGTTACGGAGGAGAAAGAATATTGAAAGGTACGACGTTTACGAAATACAAGCAGTTTGTAGATAACTGTTTTAATATTTTACCAAGACAAGCTTTACATGCCAAAACCTTAGGATTTGAACATCCAACAACAGGTGAGTTCATGGAGTTTAACTCGGAAGTTCCTGCTGATATGAAGGAATGCTTGGATAAATGGATGAATTATACAGAAAATCAAAGAGCGTAGGATTTCTTTTTGATATCATTTAAATAAAAAAATCCTCATTCTTGAGGATTTTTTTATTTTAGCAACAAGCAACAAGCAACAAGCAACAAGCAACAAGCAACAAGCAACAAGCAACAAGCAACTAACAACAAGCAACTAAATAACAAACAACCAACATCAATGAAAATAGTAATTTCTCCTGCAAAATCGCTCGATTTTGAAACTGTAGTGCCAACAGAAACACATTCAGAAGCCATTTTTTTGAAAGAGGCGGAAGTACTGAGTAAAGTACTTAAAAAGAAATCACCGAAAAAAATTGGTGAGTTGATGCATATTTCACCTGCCTTGTCTGAATTGAATTGGCAACGAAATCAGGATTGGGCTTTGCCTTTTAATAAAGAGAATGCCAAACAAGCCGTTTTTGCTTTTAAAGGAGAGGTGTATGTAGGAATGGATGCGTATTCTTTGTCAGAAGTTAAAATAGAGGAGCTACAGGGTAAATTACGTATTTTGTCAGGACAGTATGGGTTGTTGAAACCGTTGGATCTGATGCAAGCCTATCGATTAGAAATGGGAACGAAATTAAAAATACGAACCAAAGATAACTTATATAAATATTGGGGTGCAAAAATTACGGACGCCTTAAATACGGAGTTGAATGAAAATGAATTATTTGTGAATTTGGCAAGTAACGAATATTTCAAATCTGTACAATCAAAGGACTTAAAAGTACCCGTAATTACGCCTGTTTTTAAGGATTTTAAGAACGAGAAATTAAAAGTGATCAGTTTTTTTGCAAAAAAGGCTAGAGGGTTGATGGTACGTTTTATTCTAGATAACAATATTGAAACTATTGATGGATTAAAAACTTTTAATAGCGAAGGATACGGATTTGATGAGAAGTTGTCATCGGATATAGAATTGGTATTTACAAGATAATTGTTTTAAATAAAAAATAAAAAACCTCGCAATTGCGAGGTTTTTTTTGATAAAGTTTGGTTTGTTACTTATTAGTAAACAGCCTCTTGACTTAATTCCTTTACTAATAAATAATATACGATAGCTCTGTATTTATTACGGTTTGATTTTCCAATCTTATCGATTACTGTAGTAATGGCAGCATCTAGTTTTGGCCCATCTGTTAACCCTAATTTTTTAATTAAAAAGTTGTTTTTTACGGTAGCTAATTCTTTTTCATCTGATCCAGATACGGTTTCAGCATCTACTTTATAAATAGATGGTCCTAATCCCTTAGTAACTGCTCTAAATAATTCAGCGTCAAAACTAATACCAATTTTGTTCATTGACTCTTCGTATTTTTCGATTTTTTCATCAAATTTACTCATTGTAACAATTTTTATTATTAATTAATCTTTTTTTTCAACACTCAAATATAGGAATTAATTATTACTATCAAAAACAATTCTTAGCAATCTGCGATATTTACACTTACTGCGAGACCACCTTCAGATGTTTCTTTGTACTTGGAATTCATGTCTTTTGCTGTATTCCACATGGATTCTATCACTTTATCAAGGGGGACTTTAGCATTGTTCGTATCCAATGCAAGTTCAGCAGCATTTATGGCTTTAATAGCTCCCATAGCATTGCGTTCTATACAAGGAATTTGTACCAATCCACCTATAGGGTCACAGGTTAAGCCTAAGTGATGTTCCATGGCTATTTCTGCCGCTTCTAATACTTGTTCTGGAGTTCCTCCTAGTAATTCGCAGAGCCCTGCGGCTGCCATAGCTGACGATACACCAATTTCTGCTTGGCATCCTCCCATAGCTGCTGATATCGTAGCACCTTTTTTAAAGATACTTCCTATTTCACCAGCCACTAATAAAAATTGTTTTATTTCTTTAAAACCAGCATTGTGATTTTCTATGGCCAAATAATACATGATAACGGCTGGAATAACTCCGGCACTTCCATTGGTAGGTGCAGTAACTACACGACCTAAATTGGCATTCACTTCATTTACACTTAAAGCAAAGCAACTTACCCATTTTAATATTTGCCTGAATTTAACTTCTGTATTTCTTATGGATGTTAACCATTCATTTGGATTAGAATAAGTGGCCTCCTTTAATAATTTTTGATGCATTATAAAAGCACGGCGACTCACATTAAGTCCTCCAGGTAGGATTCCTTCTGTATGGCATCCAATGTACATGCATTCCATCATGGTATCCCAAATTCTTTTTATTTCGTGATCTATTTCATTGTCAGGTTTTAATGAGCGTTCATTCTCTAGTACTATTTCAGAAATCTTCTTGTTTTCTGTAATGCTGTAATCTAGTAATTCGGAGGCTGTTTGAATCGGAAAAGGAAAATTATTGTGCAAGGCAACGTTGGACTCTCTATTGGTTCGAGTTTCTTTGACTACAAAACCTCCTCCAATGGAGTAATAGGTGTCTGTAATAGTACTAGAATCTTTGGTGGTCCCCGTAAATGTTACTCCGTTTGAATGGAATTTTAAAAATTCCTTATTAAAAACAATGTCTAGCTTAGGGTCGAAGGAGATATTGAATTCGTTATTAAAATTTAGTTGATGAGTTCCTTGAACATCTTTTGTTATTTTTGGGATATCATTAACAGGGATGTATTCTGGATCCGCTCCTGTAAGCCCTAGAATGATGGCCAAATCTGTGGCATGCCCAATACCTGTAAGTGATAAAGAGCCATATAAATCCACTTTTATGTGGCGTATGTTTTTAAAATTTCCAGATTCTTTGAGTTCTTTTATCCAGCGTTCAGCGGCTCTCCAAGGACCTAAGGTATGAGAACTGGAAGGACCAATTCCTATTTTAAGCATGTCAAAAATTGAAATACATTCCATAATTTAAATTTTAATCTTGGGGAATTCCCTTGTGTTGATGTCCGAAAACGTTTTCGGTTTGGTTGATATTGGGACAAATATAAGTTTTTTTAGAAAAGCTTAAAGGTAATTTTTGTCAACAAAAAATGTTTTAAAACAAATGTTGAGTTTTTTATAACGACGTCATAAAAACATGTCATAATTCACAGTTAATCGGACATAATTATCATGAATTCTTAACGTTTTTTTTGTTTTCTGTCAAGATGTCAGTATAAAGTAAATGGCATAATCATTGACAAAATACAAGTGTTGAATTAACAATAAAATACATAAATTAAAATATATATTATGAGTAAAATAATTGGAATTGACTTAGGTACTACTAACTCTTGTGTTTCTGTAATGGAAGGGAATGAGCCAGTGGTAATTCCTAATGCAGAAGGAAAGAGAACGACTCCGTCTATCGTTGCATTTATCGAAGGTGGAGAACGTAAAGTTGGTGATCCTGCAAAACGTCAAGCAGTTACTAATCCAATAAAAACAGTATATTCTATTAAACGTTTTATGGGTAATAAGTACTCTGAATGTACAATGGAAGCGGAACGTGTTCCTTATACAGTTGTAAAAGGTGACAATGACACACCACGTGTAGATATTGATGGTCGTATGTATTCGCCACAAGAAGTTTCTGCAATGATTTTGCAAAAAATGAAAAAAACGGCCGAAGATTACTTAGGTCAAGATGTTACAGAAGCAGTAGTTACTGTACCAGCATATTTTAATGATGCACAACGTCAAGCAACCAAAGAAGCAGGTGAAATTGCAGGGTTGAAAGTACGTCGTATCATAAACGAACCAACGGCAGCTGCATTGGCTTACGGATTGGATAAAAAAGGAGAAGACCAAAAAATCGTTGTATTTGATTTTGGTGGAGGAACACATGATGTATCTATCTTAGAATTAGGTGATGGTGTTTTTGAAGTATTAGCTACTGATGGTGATACGCACTTAGGTGGTGATGATGTAGATCAAAAATTAATCGACTGGTTGGCTGAAGAGTTTAAAGCAGAAGAAGGAATTGACCTACGTAAAGACCCAATGGCTTTACAACGTTTGAAAGAAGCTGCTGAAAAAGCGAAGATTGAATTATCTGCTGGAGCAAGTACTGAAATTAACTTGCCATATGTTACGGCTACTGCAAGTGGACCAAAACACTTGGTACGTTCTATGTCTAAAGCGAAGTTTGAACAATTAATCGACGATTTAGTAAAAAGAACAATCAAGCCTTGTAAAACTGCTTTAGATGCTGCAGGTTTGACTACTTCTGATATTGATGAAATTATTTTAGTAGGTGGATCTACTCGTATTCCTGCAGTTCAGGAAGCAGTAGAGAAATTCTTCGGAAAATCACCTTCTAAAGGAGTGAACCCTGATGAGGTTGTTGCAGTAGGAGCAGCTATTCAAGGTGGAGTTTTAAGTGGAGATGTAAAAGATGTATTGTTATTAGATGTAACACCATTATCTTTAGGTATCGAAACTATGGGGAATGTAATGACTAACTTAATTGAGTCTAACACTACCATCCCAACAAAAAAATCTCAAGTATTCTCTACAGCAGCGGATAACCAACCATCGGTTGAAATTCATGTATTGCAAGGTGAGCGTGCTATGGCAGCAGATAACAAAACTATTGGACGTTTCCATTTATCTGATATTCCACCAGCACAACGTGGAACTCCTCAAATTGAAGTAACTTTTGATATTGATGCAAACGGAATTATCCATGTATCTGCTACTGATAAAGCAACCAACAAGACGCAAGATATTCGTATCGAAGCTTCTTCTGGATTGACTGAAGATGAAATTAAAAAAATGAAAGCAGATGCTGAAGCAAATGCTGAAGCTGACAATAAAGCTAAAGAAACTGCAGAGAAAATCAACGGAGCTGATTCTATGATTTTCCAAACAGAAAAGCAATTAAAAGAGTTTGGTGAAAAATTATCTGATGATAAAAAAGCACCAATCGAAGCTGCTTTAGTTGAGTTGAAAAAAGCGCATGAAGCTAAAGATATCACATTAATTGATACTGCAATGGAAGCAATCAACGAAGCATGGAAAAATGCTTCTGAAGAGATGTACAAAGCAGAGGAAGAAGCTAAAGGTGGTGCTCCTGCAGGAGATGCTACTGATGCTAAACCTGAAACTGATGATGTTCAAGATGTAGATTTTGAAGAAGTAAAAGAAGAATAAGCTTTTACTGATTTTTATAAAGATAAAGCCTTCCTGTTATGGGGAGGCTTTTTTTTTACTAGTTGTTGGGTGTCCTGATGGAGGCTTTCGGTACTTGTGTAATTGTAGAACAGTACACATCTCATCTGTCTATTTATTACCGTAACATTGCTCATGCATGCATCGGTCATTGCCGCGAAGGGGGTAATCCAGCAAAAAAAACAATACTAAGCTATTAAATCTTCTAAGGCTTTCTCTAAAGTATCATACCGAAACTTAAAACCAATCCTTTCTAGTTTTTTAGCTGAGACACGAGATCCGTACAAAACCATGGCACTCATGCTACCTATGAGTAGTTTCAATAAAAATGAAGGAACGTTGGGGAGTTGTATCCCTCTTTTATGTTGATGAACCAATGCCTTAGTAAATTCATTGTTTGTTAAATGTTCAAGGCTTACGGCATTGTAAATACCCGTAAAATCAATATCGGTAATAGTACGTAGATAGATGCGACAAAGGTCGTCTATATGGATCCAAGGCATGTATTGTTGACCATTTCCAAGTGCAGCTCCAAAACCGAATTTGAAAGTCTGGCGTAGTTTTTCCAATGCACCTCCTTTTTTAGAAAGTACAATACCTGTTCTTAAAATGCTGGTTGGGATGCCTACATCTTCAAATTTCAAAGAGGATTCTTCCCATTTTTTACAAGTTTTCCCTAAGAAATCGTCATGGACAGTATCTTTTTCTGAGTAAATCTTATCCGAAGTTGTTGCTCCATAATACCCAATACCAGAAGCAGTAATAAATTTTAGTGGGCGATGATTTAGTTGCTGTAATCCTTCAAATAGGAGTAAGGCACTATCTACGCGGCTGTCAATAATCTGTTTTTTACGTATTGCTGTCCAACGCTTGTCCGCGATTCCAGCGCCTGCCAAATGAATGATATAGTCTACGTTTTTTAGTGCTGCAAGGTCTATTTCTTTGTTGGCGATATTCCAGGTGTAATAGTGGTAGTTCTTGTTTTTTTGAATGTTTTTAGAACGACTTAAAATACGCACCTGATAGCCCTTGTCAAACAATAATTTTGATAAGTCGGTACCAATGAGTCCTGTCCCTCCAGTTATTAATACTATTTTTTTGTCCATAAAAAAACCAGCTTTCTTGTAAAAATACAAAATAGCTGGTTATGAATAAAAATTAGGGAAATAATACACTTTAATAAGTTCAAAACAATTGTTTTGTATCAAGTGCTATATGTTTATTAGTCTAAGTTAAAAACCTCTTCAAACTGTAAGGGTTTTACATGTGTCATACCTAAATCAATAGCTTCTTGGTTTAAAGGAATTAAATGATGGTAGCGTTCAGGTAAGGATTTTTTCAAGCCTTCAATTACGTTTTCCAATTTAACGATTGGTTTTACTTTAAGGAATGCTCCTAAAATAACCATGTTAAAAATCTTTAAATTACCTTTTTCTGTGGCTAGTTTATTACCGTGGATTTGATAGATATGAATGTCCGTACGTTTTGGATGTTCGGTAATTCCGTTTGGATCATAAATTAATACGCCTCCTGGTTTTACAGCTTCTTCAAATTTGTCCATACTCTGTTGGTTCAAAATAATGGCGGTATCAAATATTTTTAGGTAAGGTGAGCTAATGCGGTCGTCACTTAATATAACGGTTACGTTTGCGGTACCTCCACGCATTTCAGGTCCATAAGATGGCATCCAGCTTACTTCCTGATCTTGCATGATGCCAGAATAGGCTAAAATCTTACCCATAGAAAGTACTCCTTGACCTCCAAATCCTGCAATTATAATTTCTTCTGTCATCCTGATTTATTTTAATTTACCATTCACTTTTATATCACCTAAAGGATAGTAAGCAAACATGTTTTCTTCCATCCATATATTAGATTCTGTTGGTGTCATTTTCCAACCAGAATTACAGTTCGATACTATTTCTATAAAAGAAATCCCTTTGTGTAAACGGGTGTTTTCAAAAGCTTTTTTCAAGGCTTTTTTCGCTTTACGGGCGTGTTTATGTGTATGTACCGCTTGTCTGGTGGCATAATAAACTCCAGGTAGATTGGCTACTAACTCTGTCATTTTTATAGGGGCACCTGTTATTTCTTCTTGCCTTCCAAATGGAGAGGTCGAAGATTTCATACCTTTTAAGGTCGTAGGAGCCATTTGTCCACCTGTCATTCCGTAAATTCCATTATTTACAAAAATAATAACGATGTTTTCACCTCTATTACAAGCGTGAATGGTTTCTGCGGTACCGATGGCAGCTAAATCACCATCACCTTGGTATGTAAATACATATTTTTCTGGCCATAATCGTGAAATGGCAGTGGCAACAGCAGGAGCTCTACCGTGAGCAGCCTGTGTCATATCTATATTCATAAAGTCATAAGCCAATACAGAACAACCTACCGGAGCTACTCCAATAGTATCTTGAATAATTCCCATTTCGGCAACTACTTCCATGGCTAAATTATGAGCGGTTCCGTGTCCACATCCTGGGCAGTAGGACAAGCACGTATCCGTCATTGCTTCGGTCTTACAAAATACTTTGTTCTCTGGTTTTATGATGTCTAACAGTTCCATTGTTTATGATTTTTTGTTCTAATGCTTCTAATATTTCTTCTGGTGTGTGTATGATTCCTCCGGTGCGTCCAAAGTGTTCTACAGGTACTTTATGTTCAACAGATAGACGTACATCTTCTACCATTTGACCAGTACTTAATTCAACACTTAAAAATCCTTTTACTTGATCGGCAAGATCAAATAATTGTTTTTTAGGGAAAGGGAATAAGGTAATAGGTCTTAATAAACCTACTTTGAGCCCTTTTTCTCTTGCTAGTTCCATCGCTTTTAATGCGATACGTGCACTAGATCCATAGGCTACCATAACGTATTCTGCATCTTCGCAGTTAACCATTTCGTAGCGTAAGTCTTCACATTCCATTTGTGCGTATTTAGCATATAAACGATGTACACGCTCTTCTAATTTTTCGGACTGTAAATCCAAAGAAGTTACAATATTACGTTCGCGATCTGGAGTTTTTCCGGTACATGCCCAAGTGCCTTCATCAGCAATGAGTTCTTCGTTGGTTCTACGTGCTTTTTGTGGTCTTAATTCCACTTTTTCCATCATTTGTCCTATTAACCCATCGGATAAAATCAATACGGGAGCTTTGTATTTAAATGCGATATCAAAGGCATCTTCCACAAAATCAGACATTTCCTGTACAGAGGCAGGAGCCAATACATATAACTTATAATCTCCATGTCCACCACCTTTTACGGCTTGGAAGTAATCTGCTTGGGATGGTTGGATAGTTCCTAATCCAGGTCCTCCACGTGCCACATTAACAATAACGGAAGGTAATTCTGCTCCAGCTAAATAAGAAACTCCTTCTAGTTTTAGGGACATTCCCGGACTTGATGAGGAGGTCATTACTTTTTTTCCGGTACTTGCAGCACCGTATACCATATTTATAGCAGCCAATTCACTTTCTGCTTGTAGCACGATCATGCCAGTACGTTTTTCAGGTTGTTCGGCCATTAAATATTCTATCACCTCCGATTGTGGAGTGATAGGATAACCGAAATAAGCATCTGCTCCTGCACGTATAGTGGCTTCGGCTAATGCTTCATTACCTTTCATTAATTTTAATTCAGACATATGTTGTAATTAAAAGGATAAATTTATGATACTTTTACGCGGTATACCGAAATGGCTCTATCTGGACAAACAATACCGCAGTTTGTACATCCTGTGCATGCTTCTGGATTTTCCATATAAGCATAGTGATAACCTTTTCTATTTACTTCTGGCGTCATTTTTATGACATCTTCTGGGCAAACAGGGATGCAAACTTCACAGCCTTTGCATATTTCACTGTCTACTACTATCGCACCTTTAACTTTTGCCATTTTGATAATTTAGTGGGTGATTTATAGTGTTAAATTTTGTTATTCTCAAAGATACAATCGTTAATGTGTAAAATATATGATATTTGTCAATTTGATTGTCGATAGTGATGATTTACCCTGACTTATGAACAGGTATTCCTTCACTAAAGCCCATAAAAAAACCACCTTAAGGTGGTTTTTTTAGTTTATTTAGAATGAGTTAAAAGAGGTGGTTTAGTACAGTTTTTTGTACAAATCAGGGTCAGATTCGCTCATTACCGCGTAAATAGCTTCAAAAATGTCGTCGTGATTGGGTTTAGAAAAGTAATCTCCGTCAGATCCGTAGGCAGTTCTGTGTTCTTGTGCTGTTACGGTGGTAGGTTTACTGTCTAAATAATCATAGGCATTTTGGTTCTCTAAAATTTCTTGTAAAATGTATGCAGAAGCTCCACCAGGAACATCTTCATCGATCACCATTAAACGATTTGTTTTTTCAATACTTTTTACGATATCATGATTTAAATCAAATGGTAATAAACTTTGTATATCTATAATTTCGATGTCTATTCCTACTTCTGTTAATTGTTGAACCGTTTCTTCTACAATTTTTAAAGTAGAACCATAAGATACAACAGTGATGTCCGCTCCTTCTTTAACGGTTTCAACCACACCTATAGGAGTTTTGAATTCTCCGATATTCGTTGGCATTTTTTCTTTTAAACGGTATCCATTTAGGTTTTCGACGATCAAGGCTGGTTCATCACATTCCATTAATGTATTGTAAAATCCTGCGGCCTTGGTCATGTTTCTAGGTACTAAGATATTCATACCTCTTAATAAATGAACAATTGCTCCCATAGGAGATCCAGAATGCCAGATTCCTTCTAAACGGTGTCCACGTGTACGTACTATAAGTGGTGCTTTTTGTTTTCCAACGGTTCTGTAATGAAGGGTGGCTAAATCATCACTCATAATTTGAATGGCATAGAGTAAATAATCCAAATATTGAATTTCGGCAATTGGTCTAAGTCCTCGTAGCGCCATTCCAATTCCTTGTCCTAAAATAGTAGCTTCTCTAATCCCTGCATCTGCCACTCTTAGTTCACCATATTTTTCTTGCATTCCAACAAGTCCTTGGTTTACATCACCAATATTTCCTGTGTCTTCTCCAAAAATAACAACATTGTCATTGTTTGCAAAAAGGTAGTCAAAATTATCTTTTAAAATAAGTCTAGCATCTACTAACTCCGGTTTTTCGTCATAAGTAGGTAGCACTTCGGTACTGTTTTTTGTTTGTTGATGGCTATCGCTATAAAGATGAGAACTAAATCTAGGTTGCTGCTCTTTTTTATAAGTAGCTACCCATTGCTGAAGTTCTGATTTAGCGGTAAACTCTTCATCTCTTACCTGTACAATTACTTTTCTAGCACGAGATAATAAATCCAAACGAGCAGGATCTCCTATTTCTAATAAATCATTACGTAATTTAAGAATAAAGGATTTTTGTTTACTTTTTTTAGCGACGTTCTCTAGGAGTATACTTAATTTTAAACGTTCCTCCTTGATAGGATTTAAAAAGGCTGCCCAAGCGGTTCTCTTAGCAAGACTGACTTCTTTTTTTGCTTCCTTTTCTATACGGATTAGGTCATTTTCGTTATCTATAAAAGATAAGGTATTACCTGCTCCATCCGTTAATTCAAATTGAATAATCCAGTCTCTAAACTTGGCAATACAGTCATGCTGACGTTCCCAAATTAGGCGATCTTTACTTTTATAACGTTCGTGACTTCCTGATGTGGAATGTCCTTGAGGTTGTGTTAATTCTTGTACGTGAATAAGGATAGGGACATGTTCTTCTCTAGCAATTTTAGCTGCTTGTTGATAAACCTCCATCAGTTGTACGTAATCCCATCCGTTTACGGTAAAGATTTCGTATCCGTTTTTCTCATTGTCTCGTTGAAAGCCTTTGAGAATTTCAGAAATATTTTCTTTTGTTGTTTGGTATTTAGCAGGAACAGATATTCCATAGCCATCATCCCAAACACTTATGATTAAGGGTACTTGTAATACTCCTGCGGCATTGAATGTTTCGAAAAATACCCCTTCAGAGGTACTCGCATTACCAATGGTTCCCCAAGAAATTTCGTTTCCGTTTTTAGAGAATTTGGTATGCCCTTTTATCTCTTCTATGTTTCTATACATTTTAGAGGCTTGCGCCAATCCTAACATACGCGGCATTTGACCTGCGGTAGGAGAGATGTCAGAACTTGAATTGTATTGTTCTGTTAAGTTTTTAAAACTTCCATCTTCATTTAAACTGTGCGTACCAAAGTGACCTCCCATTTGGCGACCTCCAGACATAGGGTCGTTGTTTATGTTTGGATCTGCATATAATCCAGCAAAGAATTGTTGGGGAGTTAATTTTCCAATAGCCATCATAAAGGTTTGGTCACGGTAATAACCAGATCTAAAATCACCTTTTTTAAAGGCTTTTGCCATGGCTAATTGAGGAACTTCTTTTCCGTCTCCAAATATCCCGAATTTTGCTTTCCCTGTAAGCACCTCTCTACGACCTAATAAACTGCATTCTCTGCTGACCACAGCGGTGCGGTAGTCGGCTAAAACTTCGTTTTTAAAGTCGTTAAACGATAACTTATCTTTGCTTTCGGGTAAAGGGCTTAATTGCATAAAAATATGGATTTGTTAGTTTTTGCAAAGGTACTTTTTTTAAATGATATCTAAAAATTCTTTAATTTTTTTAAAGATAACTCAAAAAACAATGTAGAAATGGAAGTAGTTTGTGGATTTATTAAAGATTTAATAGTCCTAAAGTGCTTTGACTTGTATATCAATAAAATCCTCTCCTAAAAAAGTTGATAATCTTTTTGGGTTGGATGGTTAAAACGAAGCGAATTTTAGTATTGTAGCGCGGTTCTTGTAATTCCCAACCTAAGTTTGAGTGAATTGGAAAATAGACTTCGAGTATTTCGTGAATAAAGTTTAAACGGATTCCGTTTTCATGAGCAAAGTACGGCTTTGCACCTTTGTTTTTTACAAATCCTATATCATTATACACTTCTATCCATCGCCATATCCCGATGCTAGTATTGAACGTTGTGATCCACTGGTTGGCAAACGGAGTATTTAATTTTGATTTAAAACCTCCTTCTGTAGCGATGTATTGTTGACTAAAAAAACCACTGGTTTCGGATCTACCTAAATAGCCATATTGGAATAAGTAATCAGAAGGTCGGTCTAAGGCAAAACTGAAAAAATCAGAATCAGTATTGTTGTGAAGAAAAGTACCTGCATACCATCGGAAATCTAATTGTCTATTGGTATTGGTAAGTTTTCGATAACGAGCATCAATACTAAACTTTGAGAAACCTTTGGCAAATTGAAATCCTGAATACAGACGTACGTCGTTTATTATTTCTGGTTTGGTATATTGATAACCAATATTAAACACACCGTAATTATTAATCTCCTTTATGATGGGTTTGCTTTGGTCGGCTTGTTTTTTTACTTTTATATACGATGCAACAATGGCACTTCCTCCAACATCGCGAAAACTTTTTCGTTTAAATAGGATGGAAGCAAAAGTACTTAGTCGGTTATATCTTAAATCGGGAGCGTATTGATAGCGATTTCCCGAAGATCCAATGGAGAAACGTTCTATACTGGAATTCTTAGGAAGGTGCTTGTAAAGTACAGAGAATGATCCATTAATTTGGCCACTTCTAGTACCGTATGTGGGGGTAATTACATAATTAAATTCTTTATTTAAAAGAGATTTGTTAGAAAATGAGATACCGAGTAACGCACCGTCGTAGTAGTTGTAATCTACCTGTGGATTTAAAAATATTTGATTGTAATACGGATTTTCTAGATCCTTGAAAAGTTTGAATTGAATAGGTCTATTTAATAGTTTAGACTTGGTGCTTTTCCAATTGTCGCGATTGTTGTATTCTGGATATAAATACTCGTAGTTTAAAGAAAGTTTATTAAATCCATTTTTTTTAACATAGACTACAGCACTACTGTCTATTGGTTGTAGCCATTTTTTGAATTTAATAGTCTTGTCATAGATGCCATAAAGAGAAACGGGGGCTTTAAATGCTCGTTTATTTTTTATAGTTACTGCTAAAGAATCTCCTAAATCTGTTACATCTTCTATGGTATAATCTATTTTTTTAGCGGTATTTAAGTAATAGTGACTAAAAGCTGAAAGGTCTTTGTTGGTTCGTTTTTCTAATCGTTTTAAAAAAAGATTGGAAGTTGTTTTTTTGAAGGAATTTTCTTTAAAAAAGGCGCTAATTTCTTGGGGTATGATATCATCTCCTATATATTCATCTATATAGCGCAAACCGAGTCCTGCTTTGTATTTACCTACAATTTTTCTGTTAAACGTAGAAAGTGAATCGGCACGAGTTGTTAAAGGTTGATCTATGTTTTTTCTCGCTGAAAATTGATAGACAAAAGGATATTTGTCGTTGAACTTGGCTTTGGCTAGATTGAATCTTCTAAGCCCCCAAACATTAGAGAGTTTTCCTAATATTGTTTGATTTGGATAATGCTTCTCTACATATTTAATCATTAAATAGGTTTGTAAGCCATCCTTGAACCAATAGTCTTTGCGTTTGTTGACAAGGATTAATTGATCTATGTAATTTTTTGTAAGTACTTTAAATAATTTGATATCCCACTCAAAAGAATTACTAAAAGGAGCCAAAAATGAAGGAAGTTGATTCCATCCATATACGGGGTTTTTAGCATATTCTGCTTGGTTTACAAAAAGCGTTTTGTGTGGATACTCTCCTAAATATTGTTTTAAGAAGTCTACTTGTGTTTGTGCTATTTTTTCTTTGACAAGTGGGGGTAATTGTTTCGCACTCAAGTTTGTGATAATGTCAATGTTTTTTGTTGCAATAGTCTCAAATTTTGATTGTGTGGATATAGCTATCTCTACATCCGTCTTACTACTGCCTTTTAAACTGTAGTTTTTGTAACTGTTGAAAAAATAATGACTGCTATTTAAATTGGAGTACAAATCGTAATTGGCAGGAACAGAAATTTCTATGGAAAAGTCCATATAATCCACGTACATATCATCCATGTTTAAATTACTCATACTTGCGTTTACTCCATCAAGAGGAACTGGGATTAGGTACCAATACTTTAAATCATAGCCATATTTATGAAAACCATAATTG
>Ga0209292_1000578_pt1 | contig 47610 bp, 34 predicted proteins | sample GOMGulsemesocosm_2_FD_184634 | JGI IMG/M metagenome (GOLD analysis project Ga0209292, IMG submission 184634) | Methane-oxidizing microbial communities from mesocosms in the Gulf of Mexico - GOM9C Gulf of Mexico (SPAdes) (version 2) | ecosystem: Environmental > Aquatic > Marine > Cold seeps...
GCTTTAGCACTTGGACCAAAAATAGTTAGTCCTTCTGCTTGGAACGCGTCAACAACACCGTCAACGAGAGGTTGCTCAGGACCAACAATAGTTAGGGCAATATTTTGAGTTTTAGCAAAGTCGATGAGTGCTTGGGTATCACCAACAGAAATGGCAACATTTTCTAATTTATATTCTGTAGCTGTACCTGCATTACCTGGTGCAACAAATACTTTTTCTACTTGCGTTGATTGTGCCGCTTTCCATGCTAATGCATGTTCACGACCACCACTACCTATAACTAAAACATTCATTTATCTAAACCCTACTTTATTTGCTAGAAAATATGCTAAAAAACTTGCGCCATTATAAGGGAAGTTATGACGCAAGTCTTAAGATTATTTAGCTACTTTTGCAAATTTTAAAGTCATACGATCGCTTTCACCAATGGCTATGTACTTCTCTTTATCTTTTTCATCTAAAGCAAGCACAGGCGGCAATGTCCAAACACCCTTGGCATAACTGGCTTTATCTTTTGTATTTGCATTAACTTCACTGCTGGCAATTAGCGTAAAACCTGCTGCTTTTGCTTGTTCTATGGTTTTTTCCATTGAAACATAACCATTATTCATTTTATTTGCTGAAGCGCCTTTTGGTAAGCGATGTTCTACAACTCCTAAAATGCCGTCTGTTTTTAGTGCTTTAAATGCGTCAACAAATACTTGCTTAACACCGTCATCACCCCAGTTATGTAAATTACGGAACGTTAATACCATATCGGCTGTGCCTGCAGGCGCTAATTCACTGGCTTGTTTTGGCACAAAGTTTGATAACTCAACTTCACTAAACATCTCATGACTAGCAAGTTTCTTTTCTAATCTTTTACGGGAATTGCTGTAATAGTTGTCTTCACCGGTATCAGGGTAATGAGCACCAATTAATTTACCTTTCCCCTTTAGGGCAGGAGCTAAAATTTCAGTATACCAACCTCCTCCAGGCGTAATTTCAACAACAGTCATTGTCGATTTTAATCCAAAGAATTCCAACGTTTGTTGAGGATGGCGGTATTCATCACGCATTTTATTAGCAGCGGATCTATGTTCACTCGCAACAGCTTGGGCTAACTGTGTTTTAACCATAGGTTGCGCTGATTGTTCCGCACAAGAAACAGTGGCAAGTGACAGACTTATAATTGAGGCTGACAGTAATGTTTTTATTGTTTTCATTTGCTTTTCCATATCATGAATAAAATTTAACTCGATATGTTATAGCAGATTTTAAAAGAAGAAACAGAGAAGGGGTTTAAAAGATAGATATTTAGCCTTGTTGAAATGTAACATTTTATCAATAAGGCTAATAAGACTATAATAATTCACGTTAATTGGAATTGCTTTAAGCTGTTTAGTTCAGTTTAAAGAAAGAAGCACGGAGCTGACGATAGTCAGTGAGTACTTTTGACGCATAAACTGGACTTAACAGCGACAAGCATGCCGATTAATGGCGGAAGTGGCGCATACCTGTGAACACCATAGCAATGTTATGTTCATCTGCTGCAGCAATAACTTCATTATCGCGCATTGAACCGCCCGGCTGAATCACTGCAGTAATACCCGCTTCAGCAGCTGCATCTAAACCATCACGGAATGGGAAGAAGGCATCTGATGCCATAACTGAACCTTTAACTTCTAGGTTTTCGTCAGCAGCTTTAATACCAGCAACTTTTGCAGAATAAACGCGGCTCATTTGGCCTGCGCCAACACCGATAGTCATACTATTTTTAACATAAACAATGGCATTTGATTTAACATATTTTGCTACTTTCCAACAAAACTGTAAATCGCGCATTTCATCTGCAGTAGGCTGACGCTTAGTCACGACTTTTAAATCGTCGCGAGTTACTTTACCTTGATCTCGGTCTTGTACTAATAAACCACCGTTGACGCGTTTAAGATCAAATTCAGTTGTTTGCGTAGACCATTCACCACATTCTAATAAACGTAGGTTAGGTTTAGCAGCAACAATTTGTGCGGCAGCTTCTGAAACACTTGGCGCGATGATAACTTCAACAAATTGACGAGAAACAATAGCTTCTGCTGTATCTGCGTCTAATTCACGGTTGAATGCGATGATACCGCCGAATGCTGAAGTAGGATCTGTTCTATAAGCACCTTCGTATGCAGCTAAAATATTGTCGCCAATTGAAACGCCACAAGGGTTAGCATGTTTAACGATAACACACGCCGGCTCGTCAAATTCTTTAACACATTCTAACGCTGAATCGGTATCAGCAATGTTGTTATAAGAAAGTGCTTTACCTTGAATCTGCTTAGCGGTTGAAACCGAAGCTTCTTCTGCATTAGCTTCAACATAAAAAGCCGCATCTTGATGTGAATTTTCACCGTAACGTAAATCTTCAGTTTTAATAAACTGACTGTTAAACGTGCGTGGGAATTTATTTTTATCTTTAAATTTAACTTCTGCGTTTTCAGTGCCATGAGCATTTAGCATTTTACCGAAGTAGTTTGCGATCATGCCATCGTAAGAGGCAGTGTGTTCGTAAGCAGCAATAGCTAAGTCGAAACGTGTTTTGTAAGTTAATGAATCATTGTTGGCATTCATTTCAGCCAATACGCGACCGTAATCGCCAGCATTAACGACAATGGTTACATCTTTATGATTCTTTGCAGCTGCGCGCACCATTGTAGGTCCGCCGATATCGATATTTTCGATAGCATTTTCTAAAGTACAGTTTTCATCGCTAACCGCGTTAGCAAATGGGTAAAGGTTAACGACAACAATATCAATGGCACTAATATCGTTTTCAAGCATTACCGCTTCATCAATACCGCGGCGCGCTAAAATTCCGCCATGAACTTTTGGATGAAGTGTTTTTACGCGGCCGTCCATAATTTCAGGGTGACCTGTGTAGTTTGAAACTTCAGTGACTTGAATGCCATTTTCAGCGAGTAATTTTGCTGTGCCGCCAGTTGATAAAATATCAACACCTTTTTGCGCTAAGCTGCGGGCGAAATCGACAATACCTGTTTTATCAGAAACACTTAATAATGCACGTTTGATTGGGCGTGGAGTATCCATTGCTTTATTGTTAACCTTAAAGTTAGTTTAATTGTCTGGCCGTTGACATTTGTCCTTGGCAGTTATCTCTATATGAGATACATCCTCTACTTGTTTTATAAGTAGCTAGCTTAAGTAATCCCTTAGCTAGAAATAAAGAAAGCACCCTAGGGTGCTTTCAGTTGACAGGAACAACCTGTCTTATTTTTAGTTCATGCCGTATTTTTTTAATTTCTTACGTAAGGTACCACGGTTGATACCTAATAAATTAGCTGCACGTGTTTGGTTACCGCGCGTATACTTCATAACTTCTTCTAACATTGGTGCTTCGATTTCAGAAAGTACAAGGTCGTACATATCATCTACATCATTACCATTTAATTGTGATAAGTAGTTACTGATCGCTTGTTTAGCTTGAGTGCGTAATGGAGAATACTCGGCTTGAGTTTGGATCTTGCCAGTAACGAATGGTGATGAAATATTTTGTTCAAACATAAAGTTCAGACTCTTTCTAGTTAATTTAAATTATCAAAATACAGTTCTAATGCGTCAATTTGGTCGGTAGTTGACTCTAACCCATTAAAAACAGAACGAAATTTTTTCTCATGGTCATACGCGAGCATATACCAAGAGACGTGCTTACGAGCAAAACGAACACCCATAAAATCACCGTAAAAATTGTGTAATTCCTTTACATGCCCAATAACTATCGGACAAATCTCTTCCAATGAGGGGGTAGACAAATGTTCACCCGTTTTCAAGAAATGATTAATTTCTCGAAAGATCCAAGGTTTCCCTTGGGCACCACGACCCACCATTACGGCATCAGCCCCAGTAAAATTTAATACCTGCGCGGCTTTGACTGCACTGGTAATATCGCCATTAGCCACGACGGGAATATTAACCGCCTGCTTAATCGCTTTTATTGTTTCATACTCCGCATCGCCTTTATAAAAGTCGTTACGCGTTCGGCCATGAACCACTAAAGACTGAATACCATGGTGTTCAGCAATTTTAGCAATTTCAATACCGTTACGGGTGTTTTCACACCAACCAGTACGAATTTTTAGTGTCACTGGCACGTTTACCGCGTCAACCACACTTCGCACAATTTCTTCAACCAACTTAGGTTCTTTTAATAATGCAGAACCCGCGAGCTTTTTATTGACCTTTTTAGCAGGACAGCCCATATTGATATCTATTATTTGTGCGCCATTTTCAACATTAACTTTTGCAGCAAACGCTAACTCTTGTGGATCAGAACCGGCAATTTGTACTGAACGAATACCGGCACCTTCACTATGAAGACTTCGTCGTATTGATTTTTCGGTATGCCACACTTTTGGGTTAGAGGACATCATTTCTGATACAGCTAACCCTGCCCCCATTTGACAACAAAGTTGTCGAAACGGTTGATCGGTTATTCCGGCCATCGGAGCAAGCATTACATTACTTGTTAAAGAGTACGAACCAATTTTCATGCTGCTGTTTTTTTGAGCTACTATTCAAAAGGGCGCTAAGTTTACGTGTTTTTTATTGAATTGCAAAGCATATAAATTGAACAATATTTGCTTTTTTTTGCGTTTTTAATATTGACTTTCTGCAAACCATTGATGTGGGCAGTATTTGTACAAATAGCTAACAAATACTGCTCAATTTGTAACAAGAATTTTGATTAATATTTTTTACCTGAAAGACGAACCCACTCTTCCTGTATAGCAATAGCATCCATTTCACACCATTGACCATAAATAATCTGCAATTCATTCGCCTGTTCTTCTAAAACACCCGACAGTGCAAGGTGACCATTTGGTGCAACAAACTCAATAATTGTTGGCGCTAATTCACGTAATGGTCCGGCAAGAATGTTTGCAATAACAACATCAGCTTTAAAAGTTGGTTGATCTTTTGGTAAGAAAAGTTCTAAACGGTCTTCAACGCCATTTCTTTGTGCGTTAGCTTTGCTTGCTTGTAATGCTTGTGGATCGATATCGATTCCGATAACTTTTTTAGCGCCTAATTTGAGTGCCGCCAGCGATAAAATTCCAGAGCCGCAACCAAAATCGACAACCGTTTTCCCAACTAAATCTAAACTGTCTAACCAAGTTAAACATAATGCGGTAGTTGGGTGCGTACCTGTACCAAAAGCCAAACCAGGATCAAGCATTACATTTACCGCTGTCGGGTCAGGAACTTCACGCCAGCTTGGACAGATCCATAAACGCTCGCCGAATTTCATCGGGTGAAAGTTGTCCATCCACTCTCTTTCCCAATCCTTATCTTCAAGTTGCTCTAATTTATAAGCCATCTCATTTTTATCAGGATGAATACTTTTTAGGTAGGTAATTGTTTTATCCATATCATGACTTGCATCGAATAAGCCCATTACTACGGTATTATGCCAATATATCACTTCGTCGCCTGGGAGAGGTTCATAAATAGGTGTATCTTGAGCGTCGATAAAAGTTACGGCTTGAGCGCCACAAGCACTTAACCAATCACTATATTTTTCTGATGTTTCTTCATTCGCACTCAAGCGAAGTTGTATCCAAGGCATGAAAAGTTCTCACTATAAATTTTTCACTAGTTTAGCATTTGTTAGTTAATACCTACATAGACTTCTGATAGAGTATTTACTACAAGTAAAATATTCTATCCGGCTTATTAAGGAATTCTGTAATGCTCGATCTTCTTCCTGATTTATATGACATTTACCCTAACGCATTAACACTGGCCCAACCTTTATTTTCTGACTTTGGTCAAAAGAAAATTTTTTCTGGAGAAATAGTTACCGTTGCTTGTTTCAATGACAACTCAAAAGTCAAAGCTTTAGTTGATACTGATGGCACGGGTAAAGTTATGGTTGTAGACGGTAAAGCCAGTATTACACATGCACTTTTAGGTGATATGCTTGCTGAAAAAGCCGTTAAAAATGGTTGGCAAGGCATTGTTATAAATGGCTGTATTCGTGATGCAGGTACTATTGCTACCCTAAACTTAGGTGTTAAAGCATTGGGGTGCTGCCCAATAAAAACTGAAAAGTTAGGCATAGGTGAAATAAATACTCCCATCACCTTTGCTGGACTTCATTTTATTCCGGGACAATTTATATATGGCGACAGTAATGGTTTAGCCATCAGTGAAACGCTTTTGTCACTACCGTCTTAACCGTTAACTCAATTAACGGAAAAATATCAGAGACAATGAAATCAATATAGGATATTAAAATGAAATATTTTCCCATTTTTCTTGATGCTAACAACATATCTGCAATGATCATTGGTGGTGGTGATGTCGCGGCACGTAAAATTGAATTATTACTAAAATGTACAACGAACATTACGGTCATGGCTGAGCGTTTATCTTTAAGTGTACAGCGTTTAATTGATACATATGATCTGAACTGGCTAGATCACAATTATCAAGTTGGGCATTTAACCGATATTAACTTAGTGATTGCAGCTACCGACGATAGTGATGTAAATAAAGCCGTTGCAACAGAGTCTCAGACGCTTAACATTTTGACCAATGTTGTCGATCAACCTGAACTGTGTACTTATATTACGCCAGCTATTATTGATCGTTCTCCTATGATTATCGCAATGTCCAGTTCAGGTAGCGCTCCAATACTTTTAAGGATGCTCAGAGAGCAAATTGAAAAAACATTACCCAATGGCTATGGCAGGCTCGCTGATTTTTGTTTTAAGTTTCGAGACCACGTAAAAGCAAGAGTAAAAGGGCTTCGTAACCGTCGTACCTTTTGGGAAAATATATTAAGAGGTCCTATTGGTGAAAATATCTTACAAGGCAATATACAAGATGCTGAACAGCAACTTATTGCCAGTATTAAGCAAGAGATAACGCCGCCCATAGGAGAAATCGTTTTTGTGCACACCCTCCACGGGGATCCAGATAAACTAACACTACAAACGCATCGAGAAATGCAGTTTGCTGATGCGGTCTTTTATGATGATGACGTTAATGTTGATCTTGTTGAGTATATACGCCGTGATGCTGATAAGTATCCGCAAAGTATTGCTTCGTCAATATTAATCAATTTTCAACATGCTCTTGAACTTGCTGAGAATGGACAGAAGGTTATTTATTTATTAGCCGGGCACACACCATTGCCAGAGAATTTCGCATTATCCTCTAGCAGTATCATTAAAAAACAATTAATTAGCGGTGTTTAATAAAATTCATTCCTTCACATCCATGTGATCATGACATACCGTTCATCCTGAACATTCGTCATTCTTTCACATCCATGTGATCATGACATACCGTTCATCCTGAACATTCGTCATTCTTTCACATCCATGTGATCATGACATACCGTTCATCCTGAACATAAAAAAGGCGTTAAAGAAATTCTTTAACGCCTTGAAAAAATGGGACTTTGCGCAAAGCCCATTTCATCTGGAGAGGTTATGTTTTTTTCATTACAATTATCTGGATTATAAACACAATACCAATGAGACTAATGATTCTCGTTCACTGATATTCAACGCTATAACACGAATCTTGCTGTTAATTTACAAGAAAGAAATAAATCATAGATCATTTAAAAAAGCTAACAACGCTTCACGCTCTTCTTGATTAAATGCTAAGACCTTATTCCTTGCGTTTTCAGCTTCACCACCATGCCATAGTACAGCTTCCATGATAGTGTTAGCTCTACCGTCATGTAAAAACGTTGCCTGTGGGTCAATCGTTTTCGTTAAGCCTAACCCCCATAAAGGTGGTGTTCGCCATTCTGTCGCTGTAGCTAAAAATTCATATAACATGTCCGCTGAAGCAGGTTCATTTCCTGGGGTAAAGTCGGCTAAGTCTTCCCCCATGTCATGCAGTAACATATCGGTATAGGGAAAAATAGTTTGTTCAGAAAGTTCCGGTTGATCTTGATCGATAATCGTCGTATAACTTTCGGTATGACATCCCTGACAACCCGCTTGCAGGAACAATGCCTTTCCAATGAGTACTTGCTCAGAATAAGCATCGCGACGTTCAGGTACTGCTAGATGAGAACTATAAAAAGCAATTGCATCTAGAATAGGATCAGAAACTTCAAAGTCATAATCATTCACACTGTCGCCATTGCCATTCGTCGCGGTTAAACATTCAATTTGCTCTTCAGTACACGTTTCCTTCTTGTGTAAACGATTAGTTAAGCCCATATCATTCACGAAAGCGCCGGCACTTTGTTCTAAGATAGTCGGTTGTCCGGCTTTCCAGCCAAAGCGCCCTAATAAAACTTTTTGATTATTTACGCTCCACACGTAATTTGCTTTACCTGAAATACCATCAGCATCGTTGTCGTTTATATCTTCTTTGATAATAATATCGGCTTCTGATATCAAAGCTAATAAACCTAAACCTATCATAGGTGGTGCAACTCGTGCCGAAAACACAGTATTTTCTTCAAAAATTTGTTCTGGATTATAACTGGTAATTGTCCAACTTGGTTCACGTAAAGTTACACTGCTGTTGTCGGTAAAAGAGATCACTTTATTTTGATAACTCACCTGTAAATTAACTTCAGGTGAAACACCAGATACTCCGTGTTGTTGTAATTGGCCACCAAAAGATCGATCTGGCACGTTAGCTTTAAGCGACTGTAAAATTAGATCTTTGTCTTCGAAGCCAATATTGGTAGTCGCTGTTCTAAATAAAATACTATCAAAATCAGTATCATTTTCATCGACTGGCGCATGACCACGTCCGTCGCGAATATGGCAGTCTTGACAAGCGTTATTATTAAACAAACCTCCTAAACCATCACGTGAAGATGTACTGGCACTGCCTTCGACCCAAGGATTATTAAAAAAATCATCCCCTAGGTTAAATGTTTTTTTTCTATCAACCGAGACCATATTATTAGAATTTTCTGAAAAAGCATCCGCTTGGACTTTTTTAATACTCGCTTCTCCACCTGAAAGATGTTCATTTTCGATAGGCTCCGCCGGTGCAATAAGTGTTCCTTTATCATCTGGTATGGCTGATGTATTGCTTTCTCCGCCGCCACCACCACCACCACCACCGCAAGAGGCAAGTAAACATATGGCGAGAAGAGAGATAGTTGTATTTACTGTGTTTTGCATTAACTTTCCTGAACATTAATATGGATCGAAAAGACCTGCACAAGCAGGCCTTAAACTTAACAGACTAAACTGTAGAGATTAATCTCCGTCAAATTCTGTATCGATATTTTTCAATGCTAAAACTTCTGCCATTAACTCCAATTCGGTATCTAAAGCGATTAACTCGGTTACTGCATTTTCAGCAATTAAACGCTCCACACCATTGCTCGATTGACCAATGATTTGGTCAAATTTAACAGGATTTTCGGTACGTTCACCCGCAGCTAAAATTTGAGCCATTTTACCTTCTATACTTGTTAATGCAGTATCCACAGCTTCGTAAGTTGCTACATTTTTATCGCTTACTAGCACGGCTAAACTCGCACCAGAAATGCTATAATTTACAGATTCATAACTACCATAAAAGGCATTTTTAACACCTTGGAAGTTATGATAAATAGCAAGGTGACTTAAATCACTAAAGCAATCATGCTCTTCTTCAGGGTCGCCTAAACTTAAGCCAGACCCCATACGAGCAGAAGCAAGCTCATCAGTAGCCATAGTGATCATAGATCCCACCATGTAATCAAGTGCCAGCGGGCTATTAACGAAGTTATAGGCTAATGTACCACTGGTTATTTTTGCGGTAGGACTCCACTCTTCCGTCATGATTGTTAAATCATCAACTAATAAATCGGTAGCAGCCTTTAAGTACTGCGCTCTTCGTTCACATTCTGAATCTCCACATGTACCATCGATAGCAAAATCCGTTGCTGGGCGTTCACCCGAACCCGCTTCAGTGCCATTAAGATCGCTGCCCCACAGCATAAATTCAACGGCATGAATACCTGTTGTTACGTTGGCATCATTATCGTCTGCACCGTTTTGATTCAATAATAATTCAACATCAATCACTTCACTGCCGGCAATAATGGTGATGATATGATTTTCATCTAATGGCCACGCATTAACTTGCCCTTCCCATTCGTCAACACTCGCGGGGCCACCATCAGCATCGAGGTTTGCACCTACAGTTATAATGCCATCAAATCGCATTATTTCAGATTGTTGATAAGGTGCTCGGATAGCTTTGTATGCGACTTTTGCTGCTAGCAAGTTATCTTCGGTCGGCTCAGCTATAAAGGTATTTACACTCTCTTGTAATACCAACGCAGCAGTTTTTGAATCACTATAAGCGGCATAAGCAATATCAGCATGATTATCAGCAATATGGGTAATGGTATTTAAATCTTCGGGATCATTTTGACAAGCAGCAAGTACCGCTATACTTGATAATAGAAGGCCATTAAGTAGTACTTTGTTCATAATTTCTCTTATAAATGTAATTTTTTGCACTGGATATGCAAATGGTAATCACTATCATTTAGATTAGCAATTGATTTTTTACTTTATTGAAGATAAAATTTAATTTTTATCTTCATTCAATGCTCCATGACTATTTTATTTGTCGAACAATTACAAAAGCTTACATATTCATTATTCTTTTTTATTGATATGGAACGCCGCACTTATTGGTTATATTTAATGTCTGGTTTTGTTATCGGGATTATTTTCACGTGGAAAAATAAGAAAGAGTTATATTTATTTATCAGAAACACTTTCTCTTTAAAATATTGGTTTAATCGTTCTTGTTACAGAGATTATCAGTGGATATTGATCAATCAGACATTAAAGGCACTGCTAATAGTGCCATTACTTGCTTCAAGTTTAACGGTTGCTCTATATCTAAATAGAACTTTTATGGGGAATTTCGGTTCGGGAGATTTTTTGCATTGGCCCTATCAATATGTCGTCATAACTTTTAGTGTCGTATTATTTATTATTGAAGACTTCTCACGATTTTTTGTTCATTGGTTATATCACCGGATTCCTTTCTTATGGAAATATCATTCAGTTCACCACAGCGCTACTGTTTTAACGCCGTTAACACTTTATAGGGTTCATAGTGTGGAGTATTTTTTAAATAACTGCCGAGGGGTGTTTGTGGTGGGCGTAGTCAGTGGAATATTTATGTACTCTTTTGATGGAGCAATTGGTTTTGCTGAGATATTAGGGGTTAATTTATTTAATTTCATTTTCAATTTAGCCGCAGCAAATTTACGCCATAGTCATGTGTGGATAGGATTTGGCTATTTAGAACATATATTTATTAGCCCTGCTCAGCATCAAATTCATCATAGCCGAGAAAAAATCCACTTTGATAAGAATTTTGGCTCTTGCTTGGCCATTTGGGATAAAGCCTTTCGTTCATGGCAAACCAGTACGAACAATAAAGTGAAGCAATTTGGCTTATAGTATGGGTGTTCAACAGACCATATAAACAGATTAACTAGAAGGCATTGCTCGTCATTGCACAGTAGAAAACTAATAGTTCGGGACTTCAACTTATTACAACAAAGCAACATCAAGAGGATAATTAAAAGTTGTTTGAAATTTTTTAAGCTCATAATGGCGATTTGTTAACTGCCATGATAAAGTTTTAAAATACAGAGACGTTATTTAAATAGCGCTTTAATAACTAAAACAACTACTTAATCCGGATATTATTATATGATAAATTTCTTCCGCAGCTCTATTTTACGCCAACTAGTCTTTGGTATTTCAACCGCAGTAGCTTTTCTCCTCATCGTGACCTCCTATTTTGTTTTATCAGATATCAGTGAGGACACTCGTAAAGAAGTAAATAACTCTATTGAGAGTATTGTTAGTCAGCAAGCCGGTGAAGTTCGTAATTTTTTTATTGCCAAAGGGCAACTCAATCACGCTATATTTTCTAACCCACAAGTGCTCGATTGGTTTACTGATTATGATCAACGATTGTCCAATTTAGATGATGATAAAAATTATAAAGACGTGATTAAGTACTTTAAATATTTTTCAGATCAAGACTCATCCATTAAAAGTGTATTTTTTGGTAGTGAAAATACCCATGAATATTTTGATTTAAACGGCCGTTATAATGATGCTGATTATTTTACCAATAAACGCCCTTGGTGGCAGGAAGGTATAGATAAAGGAAAAATGTACGTTACAGATCCTGCTGTTGATGCAAATGATGGATCTATATCAGCAACGGTAAAAGGGCCATATTATTTACCCGATGGACGTTTTTTAGGTATTGGTGGTATAGATATTTTAATTAGCACTATTGGTAAAGACTTATTAGCCAACATCAAATACCAAGGTGAAGGTGAAGCATTTTTAATGACTGATAGTGGCCAATTGGTATTTTTCCCTGGCTTCAAAAAAGATTTTGAACCCGGTTCTTTAATGTCTTCTGTTGATAAAAAATTTAACAATACTCATGGCTTTGATGCATTACAGTCTAAAATCACCCGAAATAATTCAGGATCTTCTAATGTCACTTGGCAAGGAGAAAGTTATCAAGTTATTTTTAATCAGGTGACTAGTGATTATCCATTGATGAGTTGGAAGTTAGGATTTTTAGTCCCTGAGAGATTAATTTCAGAACCCGTAGAACAGGCGTTCATTTCTTCAAGTATTACCGTAGTCGTCATTATCGCATTAATAGCTGTCGTCGTTTGGTTAATGGCAATTCCACTGATGAGACGTATCAATATGCTACAAGTAGCAATGAGCGACATGGCAACTGGGGAAGGAGATTTAACGAAACGAATTGACGTGATCAAAAATGATGAGATCGGTAATCTTGTAGAAGAATTTAATCGCTTTGTGAGTAAAATTCAGCAACTGGTTAAAGAGACTGTTGATATCAGTAAAGAGGTCAATCAATCAACTAAAATAGCTGCAAGTATTGGGCAAAAATCCAATAATATTATCGAAGGCCAAAAACAAGAAATCGACATGGTTGCCACCGCGGCCACCGAACTTGCACAAACGAGTAACGATATTTCTAGTAACGCAAAATTGTCCAATGGTTTAGCCAGTCAGGCAGAAGAGAAAGTATCACATGGTGTAAGTGTTGTAGAACAAGCGACGAAAGGCATCAATGTACTTTCAGAAAATGTTATATCTGCCTCGAATGTTGTTAACCAATTAAAAGAGGGTACACAAAGTATTGGCGAAGTACTGAGCGTGATCAGAAGTATTGCAGAACAGACAAATTTATTGGCCCTTAATGCTGCTATTGAAGCAGCTAGAGCAGGAGAACAAGGTCGTGGTTTTGCTGTTGTTGCTGATGAAGTTCGTACGCTAGCTTCACGAACACAAGAATCTACGAGTAATATAGAGTCAATCATTGATGAATTGCAAAGTACTGCAACTAAAGCGGTAGCGGTAATGAACATTAGCCAAAATGAAGCACAACAAAGTGTGGAATTAACAAAACAAGTACATACGGTACTAAATGATATCACTACAGTTATATCTAAGTTTCAACTACAAACCCATGAAATTTCTGATGCTGTTTCTCAACAAGCTTCCGTCGCTGAAGAAGTATCACGAAATGTTGAAAATGTTCGTTTGCTGACGGATGATACCGTCGAAAGCTCATCAAATATGAGTGAAAGTTTAGCCGGGTTACAAACAAATTCTGACGCATTAACTACCGTAGTTAAACAATTTAAAGTGTAAATACGATAATTAAAATACAATGATAAACTCAACTGATAAGATTAATTTTCTTATTCAGTTGAATTTTTCATTTTACTTTCTACATTTATAGTATAAATTTTTGTGGGTAAGATAATAGAAAAGTCCATCATTGTGAATGATAAACTAACTCGCAACGTCAAGATGTACTAACGACATTAATAGTATTACTTTTTCAATCAAACTGACAACATTGAGGTTATCCAATGATAAATGACATTCCAATAGAAATTACACAATCGAACATTAAAAAGAATCGTGCTGCAGTCATGGCTAAAATTAATTTACAGAATAATATGTCTCAAGGGTTTCGATTAGTTAACGTTAAAGATTACCAACAAAAATTAGCGCAATTAAAGCAAAGGATCGCTTCTTTTGAATACCAAAATAGTGCTAACAAAAAGCAAGATGAATCTATTCTAGATATTATGACCAGCAAAAATTCTATCCATAATTATTTAGATCAAACCACAAAAAATAAAATTGCATCAGGTCAGCAAGATAACGCCTCTAGAAATCAAATTTCCAACGCACACCTGAAGCGTAAACAATTATTTTTGATGTTTATTGAGACGATTGAAGCGCAAGAATCGCTTAAAGAATATGCAATAAAAATAGCCTCAGTTTGCAACGGAATAGTTAAACAACCACCGGGAGCCTATTTTGGTGTTAAAGACTTTCACGGTGCACTCGATAAAATTACCAACCGAAAGAGAGGGTATGATATTGGTGATTTAAAAGACGCAGCTCGTATGACTATTATTTTTGAAAACACTGATGATATGGTTGCTGCAAAATCAATGATTGCTTTAACGCAGGAATTTAGTGAGCTTCAACATTTTCAATCCGCGATGAAAGATAGATACGGTACGAGTACAGGTGACAGCGCAAAATACAATTGTGGTGCTACAGATGCTGGTTATAAAGATATTAAGTTTTTTCTTAAAATGAATAACGGCAATATTGGTGAGTTACAGTTAAATACTAAAAACATGATGGCGGCGAAAAAGAATGGTCATATTATTTATGACATCTTGCGTGATGGTGGCGCTTTAAATAAACCTTTCACTATTACTAATGTTGAAGTCATTAACAAGGTCGCCAGAAATATGGGCGATAAGTGGTTTTCCTTTATTAATAATCGTGTACCTAAGGCCAAAACAGCATTAGCCGAAGTAGAAAAATTAGTAAAGCGCTTAAATGGTAATATCTCTCGGGGCAACAAAAGTCTTACCGTTGATCTAAAAGATATAAAAGCACTATCTAGCGTAAGCCTTTGTATTTATGAACAAGGTGATAATGCAAGAGTACTATTAGACTGATAACCAATAATCAATCACTACTGCTAGTATCTCTATACCTTTACAAATATTAGAGCTTCTAATAAGGTACTAGCAGGGTAAACACCTCGAGCTTAGGTTAGTTTTTATTACGTATTAATTGCATTAAAAGCGCAGTAAACCGAACTCTCTTACGAATACACATTTCTCATTCAAATCATTTAAAGGATACTGAGTGGCCATTTCATATCAAGTTGAAAATAGAGGATTATATTTCTCTGATGCAAGCGGTAATACCCATCTTGGACATCAAGTCATAATAGAAGAAAGCTTATCCACGCCATTTCTGATCCAAGGCATACTTGTCAGTAATAACTTTTCAACAGCAGATCAATTAGGACAGTTGATAACGTGCCACTGGAATGAAGTCGCCGATAACAAGCAAAAAGAAAAACGAGTTTTCAACGGCTATTTAACTGAAATCCAATTACTCGAGAGTCAAAGTGATAATGATTATCAGCGATATCAAATTACCTTAAGACCCTGGCTTTGGTTATTGACCTTACGTAAGAATAGTCAAGTATTTCAGCAAGCCACATTATCCGCTATTTTAACAAGCATCTTCAATGACGCAGGATTTTCTGGCAACTATACATTGGGCTCTTTGCCTTCCGATGAACGAAACTATTGTGTTCAATATAACGAAACAGATTTTGACTTTGTTCAACGCTTACTAGCAGAACAAGGTATACATTATTACTTCACACATAATAATAAAAGCCATCAGTTAACTTTGCATGATCCAAACTCTCCTTATGAAAAAGCAACAATAAGTAAACTAGAATACATTGCGAGTCGAACAGGAGAGCAACTGTTGCTGAAAAAGTGGCAGCCAAAATTAAAGGTTCATTCAGCTTCAATTAGCACGGTGAACTATGATTACGAGAGCACAAAGCTCATAGATAGTGGTGATACAAAGTCTGCTAATAAAATAGCCAATAATACTAAGTTAACGCAATACGAATTTGGTACTAACTCAATCAAAGGCGATATGAGTGATTTAACTTCAGATACGGCTAAAATACGATTAAACCAAGTGCAAAGTGACTACAGCTCTGTTGAAGCAGAAAGTATTGTAGAAGATATCACATTAGCCACTCAATTCAGTTTGTCTGCACATCCCGACAGTAAACAACTAGGTGATTACGCAATTGAGTCCATCATCCATACTATTGAAGCCGCTGAGCAATCAGTGAAGTATCATAACAATTTTATCTGTCGGCCGATATCAAGCCCAAGCTTTCCTCAACCTATCACTAAACCCGCGATTAATGGTTTGCAGTCAGCTATTGTTATTGGTGGCGATGTAGGTCAACCCCAACATGATGTTAGTGGTCGAATCAAAGTGCAGTTTTATTGGGATAAAGTCGGTGGTGACAGCCCAAGCTGTTGGATTCGTGTCGCTCAGACAATGGCTAGTGCTAGTTTAGGTATGCAATTTATTCCTCGTATTGGCGATGAAGTACTGGTTAGTTTTGTTAATAACGACCCTGACCAACCTGTTGTTATTGGCAGTGTCTATAACTCTAAGAACAAACCACCCTACCCTGAAGTTAATAGCAGTCAAAGCGGCATAAAAACACAACTAGGCAAACTGGCAAATGAAATACGCTTTGATGATAAATCCGATAACGAGCAACTCTATTTTCATGCTGCAAAAGATCATGTAATAGAAGTTGAAAATAATTTTACCCAAACGGTAACAGCAGAATTTAGCAGTACGACTGAGAAAGCCATTGCGATCATTGGTAAAGATGATTATTCACTCTCAGTCACTAAGACGCTATCTGAAACTGCAAAAGAAATTAACATTAAAGCGGATGATAAAATCACCTTAGCCGTTGGCGGAAACTCTATCGAATTAAGCAGTAGTGGTATAACGATAAAATGCGATAAATTAACCATTAAGTCATCGGGTGATATCGCCGCAAGTGGTACTAATGTGAAAATTAGCAGCACTGCAGATACCAAAATCAGCGCAGGAGCTAACTTAAAAGGCAGCGCAACAGCTAAGCTAAGTCTAGCTGGAACCGCCGGTGCAGAAATAAGCTCTACTGCACAAGTTAAAATAAGCGGAACAGCTGGGGCAGAATTAAGCTCTACTGCTTTAACCAAAGTATCCTCTTCTGGGATCACACAAATTTCTGGCTCTCTGGTGCAAGTAAACTAATGTATAAAAAAATACCCAATACCAATATCGCGTCGATTATTGAACGTTACGAATTAACTGAAGACGCCAAAGCTGTACTCGCCCCTACAATGTCACCAAAACAAGCCATAGAGTCATTAGTTGATGTAAAGCTTTACAACGATGCAATTCAATTTATTGCCCATGCCCTCCCTATGATCGATGGCATATATTGGGCCAGTGAGTCATTAGCCCTTAGATTAGATGAATGGGACAATTCTCAACGTCAGACAATAAATAGTACGAGGCAGTGGCTACAGCAACCTAACGAAACCAATAGGATACGTGCCAACCAGCTTGCCGAAAGAATAGGCTTAGAGGTTGCTCCAGCTTGGATAGCTAAAGCGGTTTATTGGTCTGGAACAGGAAGTATCGTTGCACCAGAGCTTCCTGCGGTAATGCCACCCGCATTTTTATATGGCCATGCTATTGCCGCAACCATTTCAATTGCTGCTGCAGTTCCTGCTTGGAAAAAAGGAGATATAGGTTACGAAAAATTTTACCAAAAAGTTATAGAGCACGGCATTAACCTTGCTGAAGGTTCGCCATTACGGATTAAGTTACTCACCATGACTGAGGAGAAATAATGGGATTACCTGCAGCTAGACTCACTGATATGCATGTTTGCCCGATGCAAACTCCTGCCGTACCACCTATTCCACATGTTGGTGGTCCTATTTTGGGACCAGGATGTCCCACTGTGCTAATTGGCAGTATGCCTGCTTCTGTTATGGGGGATAGCTGTACTTGCGTTGGGCCACCTGATAGCTTAATCATGGGTAGTACAACGGTTTTATTTGGCTCAAAACCGGCAATACGAATGGGTGATAGTAGTGCGCATGGTGGTACTGTTGTTGCCGGCATGCCAACAGTCTTGATTGGCTAATTGCGTTAATTTAACTCACACCGTTTACTTATTTATTGCGGTTAGGTAATAACGATTAATCATGGCAGATAAGATTAATCGTCTTAAAATAATTATTGCGCTCTTAATAACTGTTTAGGTGGCAAAAACTGACTGAAAAATGTCGGTGACAACGGATTTTGATCACTATCAACCGTCAGTATTAATCTTATATCCTTATCTTTTTTACCAATCACTATCTCTGTTTCTCCCTGAGTACTTTGATAGTTCTGGTAAATAAGCTGTAACCAAGCCCAATCACCTTTGTAGCTCATGGTGTTTTTTTGTCCTTTCGTATCAGTAAACACTGCCAGTAATTCAGTTTTTGTTGATAAGTCTGGCCACGCAAAATCCTGCCATAATTTAGGACCATGTTGGTAACTCATCAAGGTTCGTTGTGAAAACAATTCAAATTTTAGTAAGTTTGCTGACATTGATTTAACGTTCAACTTAAAAGGAATCGTAAACTGGCTTTGTCCTTGCTTATAAAGTACCCGCCTAATTTCAGCCAACGTATCTAATTGGATTAACGTTTCTTTACTGACATAAATAGCCTCATTCGGTATAAAACTATCGAGAAATACTTGACCTTCTACTTGCTTAAATTTAGCTAACATTTGTGTAGTATATTGGTCAAATATGCCATCCACTTTAAAGTATCTATTAAACTCTCTTAGCGTAACACTCGTTTCACCCGTTACGTCAAATGGAAAGTTCTTAGCAAAAAGAGTATCGAATGGTGCACTCAATTTTTGTTGCCATTGCTCATCTAAATAGCTAACCACGGTTTGACGAATACTATTGCTGATCACACGTATTAACTCGCTAGTGTAATCATCAAGCTGTTCAATACCGACGTTAGTTTCACTTAACTGATATAAGCTTTGGTCTTTATCAATAGAGGATAATTGTTGAAAATATTCAGCATCGCCATCATTACTTTTATTCGACTTATCTTGCCATTTCTTGACATTAGCAAAATGAGTGACTAAATTTGATAACTTACTAACCCCCTTATCATCCGCTTTTGTTAAATCATGATATACGGAGAATTTTTCTTGAATTGCTTTTTCCATCAACCTTTGGTCCACACTTGGCATAACAGATGCCGGTTTATCATCGAGCAATAATGCTGATGTTTCATCCGTTGCATCTGTTCTTTCCGGCTTAGGAAGTACTGATAGTAACTTTGGCGACGTGTAATATGCTATTACGTCATAAAACTGGGCTAAAGGGGCATCTTTCTTTGTTGCTAATAAATTTAGAGAATAACTTAAATTATCCTCAGATATTGATTTAAGCGAAATGTTATCAATAAATCCACGCCAATAAGCTATGTATGCTTTTTGATATAAACGTTGCAATTGCTGAACTAAATTATTAACTTCAAATTCATTTAATTCCTCCCCTAACAGTGATTTGTTTCCACTGATAATATCCCTTATTAGCGGGGCGTTTGCATTTAGGTTTAACGATGAATAGCCTTGAGGGGTATAAATAACTGGAACTTGTAATATTGAGCTATTTTTTACCCTATATAGCTGTAAAAATTTATTGCCCAGTTCATCATTCATATTAACAACAGCCGAGAACCGAGGTAAGTTTTTAATATAGTTAAAAATCACTTCCGTACGGTTGACGGTATTTAACATTGATTCTGCTTTGAGAATAAAGTTTTGATTTATGTTTACCTTAGGTACTCCCAAAAGAAATAAATCATCCATCAACACCATTAAGTTATTAAGCATTGTCTTATCAACACTAGTGTTAATTTTATAACTTTTTTGATAATAATTTTTTATTACTAACCAATCAGCACGGCTATGTATTTGTAATGCTCTAGCTAGGCTCAACAAATTTGCTGTTTTCAGGATGTTACCAGACTGTTGGTTTGATAGTAGCCTTGCTTCGATATCACTCACTAATGAAGGTAATAATACGTTTAATAATTCTTTATGATATGTTTTTCGAAGCGCTTTGAAGAAGCTGGGATTTGGCACTAGATCAGATATATAAGCAGGTGTTGGCTTTTTATAATCACGGTAAATTTTTTCTACCTGACTTAGTTTTTTTACGTTATCTGCTAAATCTCCGCTTTGATATGGCGCTTTTTTTATACTTCTCTTATAGATATCAAGTTGAACTAACGTTTCAGCATTGAGCGATTGATAGTAATCAAAATTGACTTTGAATAGGCCAGCAGTCACACCAATTATCGACAAAATAAAGACAAAATAACTTATTTGAAAAGTGAGAAGTAGCCGTCCACGTAACTTATTGACTTGAGCCATACCCGCTTCAGGACGGATGAATCGATTGAAAAGCTCGGCAACGAAAATACTTTGTGATAGTTTTATTCCGTCGGAAACCACCATTTCATGATGATCCATTTGATAGGCAATTTGTTTAGTTAAAGGGTCAACAACTGTGGCATTATTTTCAGTATTTGTGAAAAAGAACCCTCTAAACTGATACTCTTGCGATGAAGTTTTAGTTAGAAGTAGCTCTGATAAATAAAGACTTATATCACTTTTTACTTGTCTAAATTGAACAGGAGCAGCAATGACGGAACGCCTAAAAGCTTCATTTAATTGATGATCAATAGCAAATATAATCGCTTTTCCCATCCGATGGCAAAGATTATCAAAGGCACTATTAAACCAAGATAAGGTAAAAGATTCTGCTTGAGAAGGTTGGTTGTTCATAGCACCAAAACAACCATCTAAATTATTTTCTTCAAGTGAGGCAAAAAATTGGCAAAAATCAGCAAGATTAGCCATTTGATTAAATAACACATAAAGCGGTAACTTTTGACCACATAGCTTTTGAGCGGCATCTATAACAAGCCGGCTATCATTGGCCATTTGTTTATTGTTGCTTTTATCTTGATTGAGTAAATGGTCAATCGATTGGCTTAGCAAAACACCGTTTAATGCTTGTCGTGATCTAAAACTTTTTACTTTACGTAATAATAGTTTAGTGCAATTCAATACTCGATGATCGTGTTCTGATAAGTTTACCGCTATCATCACCGCATTATTTTTCAACCAAATTTGAACAGCCAACTGGCTATCAATATTAATAACTGAGCTGTGTTTAAAGCCCATTTGGCTCAGTACCGCACTATCCGACTGAATATTGTGACTGACAAAAAGGTACCAAGGTAAACGGTACTTTTGTTTATATTGTCCTCTGTCTTTTAACTCCCGAATTATAGACTTGAATAATTTATTTATTGTTACTTTGTCTTGTTTTTCAAGTATTTTCCGTTGCTTAACGTCGTCGTCTTCACGGTGAGTTAACCATAAAACGATAGCTGTGATCACTGTAAAGGCCATTGCTGGTCCAAATAACCAATAAAAACTTGGAAACAAGTACCACGAGAAACTAAACCCAAAAAATAAGAGAATGTATAATGTTGTAATCAGGTGTCGCTTAGTCAGCGTAATAGTCATAAGTCGCGTTTACTCATGTTATCTAGCTGAAAAATAATCGTCGAAAGTTGCAGTTTTTGCTGATAGTACTGTTTCTGCTGCTCAGCAGAAAATTCAGAATTCGCGATGCTGTAAACAATATAATATTTTCCAATCGATTTTATGAATAAATCATATGGGCTATTTTCTATTTTATTGAGAAAAAGTTCAGCGTTGACTCGAACTGTAAATGAATTGAGCTGAACTCGATAAGATGCGACAACTGACTCTGATATATCAGTATTTGTATGCTCTTGATGACCCGTGGTAACAATATTTTTGTTCGTTATTGATGATTCAATTGGGTTATCACTGTGATTGTAACTTAAAATAATATTATTTAACTCTCGTAACTCCCGGCTTCTTGCTGAGTAAGTTTCTTTAAACCAATAATCGAAAAATGTTACCACCAGCACTAACAAGAGCATCACTACCAAAGTAAAAGAAAAATATCGCCTGCTACTAAGAAATAAACCTTTGTTTACTGGGGTTTCTTGCATCACTACTTTAGGCGACATTGTATGTTCTAAGATCACCGAACTAATTTGTTTAACGATAAAGCCTATTTTTTCCGACTGCCTTGAGCGGTAGCGACCTTTAAAGCCTATTTGTAAACAGATATAAATAACAGCGAGCAGATCTATCATTTTAGCAGGCTGACGCATTGCCTTTTCGGTAATTGTAAAGAACAAATCACCACCACTTTGCAGGTTGAATAGTTCGCTTAATAAGGTGTTGTTTTCCCAGCCAGCACTTATACCCCAGTTACTGTGAATAATAAATTCGTCCAGTACAATACAATGTAAACAACAAAGTTTATCTATTACGGCTGAAGGATATTGTAGCTTTTTACCTTGCTCGCTTAAATCAACAATATGTTGTTTCAATAAACTTTTAAAAACGGATAAATTATCAGGTTTAGGCAGCCGCTCTAAAGTAAGTAGGATCGACAATAAAGGAATACTAAGGTTATAAAGTTCATTGTCTGAGTAATCAAAAGGTGCTTGATTACTCATGATATTATCACTGAAGTCTATTGCAGTAGTGTTAGGTGATGCAGCTGACATTTATATAAATTAACCCAGTGAAAGTGCGTATAAAGTGACAGTTAGATCCGAAATCCTGTTGTCTATGTGTATATTTAACGCTTCACCTTTATTTAGCATATCAATCCATAGCTCGTTTTTAATATTGACTTCAAAGTAACTCGCCGTAGCTTTTGGCTTTAACTCATGAGGAGCTACCATAAGATGGCGCAATTCCACACCGGACATAGCGTTACGAACTAATTCGACAATATTGGTATTACCCGCTAACGTAGCTGCCTGTGGTACTAGTACCGCAATGTCTTCAGCATTCATTGATGATTCAACACTGATCACAAAACGTCGAGCTATCATACTATCGGGTTTACTGATCATTGTCCGAAGTAAGCGACGTTTTTCGAATAATTTCTCATCCCATTCATAAACAATCACAGAATCTTGCAATACCATACTTAATTGGTCATGTAATTTCATAAAAATAGGATTAAACGCTTGATATAGTTCATCATACTTTAACTGATTGAAATTACTAGGCAACTCAGGTGTTAGCCCTGACAATTCAGCCGAAAGTGTTGTTAAATCACGATATAATTGATGAGTAGTATATTGCAAGTCTTGCTGCACCCAATCACTCCAGGGTAACCATCTATTCAAGGTTTGTAGCCATAAATAATCTTTATATAGCGTTGGTTCACTTTTACTGTCTTGTCCAATCGCAATACGCTTTTGCACTTCATGTGCTCGTGTTTGTATTAAACTTTGCAGCATTTTCACTTTGTCATATAAATAAACTGAGGCTTGAAAATGAATACATGCAGGAATAAAGCTTTTATCAAAAATCACTTCTCCTGTCTCTCTAGTTTCAAGAATACGAGCAATGGGAAAAGAAACAAAACCTGCCATATCTTGCTTGCCGATAGACAAACTAATATTGTCACGCGCCACTTCAAGCTCAATACTATCATTTTGAAATGAGGCATTGTCATAACTGGTCATGGTTTGGCATATATAACGGGTATTTTGCGCAACTTCTTGAGCAAAAGCTGCCGCCCCTTGCAGAGCGATAGGCAAAGATAAATAAACATTTTTTTCAACGGCATCAATGGGTACATCGATAACTATTTCTTCTGTTAAATTAAAATAGTATCCGTCAGGAAATAAACCTCTACAGTTTGTTACTGCAATTTTTCCAATTTTGAGCAAATCAGTATTAAGCGTTATATCACTTAAACCAAAGTGGGCAGAGTAACCTTGTGTGCTTGCGTAATTTTGAATATACGATTTATTATGTATCGCTTGTTGTTGAAAATGCTGTGGAGATATAAAAATCCCTTCTTTCCAAACAACTTGTTTAGCTAAATCCAAGTGATTTCTCCTAAAATAATTATCATGGCCAAAAGCTTTCTTTGATAACTGGCTCAATATTAACGGTTAGTGAATCAATCAAAATATTTACTTGTTCAATATCGTCGATTTCTTTAATCTCTAACCATGCTCTTGCTTTAGCTTGAGAATAATTAGAAAATTGAACGAATACGACTAAAAATTTAGTCCCCTGATCTATAGATAATGTTACTTCTCGTTTTTCTTGTGGCAGTACACTACCCAGTATTCGTTTACTCACTAAATCTTTCGCCAATATTGATGTGTCTTTTTCAAACAAATCAAGTATCTGAGAAGATTTGAATGCATCAACATTTTTCAGTTGATATAAATTAACAACTACAGGGTTTCCTGTACTGACTTGCGAGGGATTAATATTGTCACTGGCTTTAAGTACTAACTTTAACTCAATAGACTCTTCTTCCTTTTCCTCACTAGAAAACACGCTGCATGCTGAAAACGTTATTGTTAGTAATAACAATAATATGCAGGTTAAAAACGAATTTAGGCGATCAGTCATTATCGCCCTTATTTTCTTTATTCATAGATGCATTACCTTGCATATTTTCCAGTAATAATGCCTTAAATAAACGATGGTATTCACCTTTATCTAGACGTCGGCCAAATGATTTACGGTATGAACGCCAATATTGTTTTTCTTTTTGTACAAAAAACGGCGTGCCAAAATCATCAAAAACATCTTCAAGATGTTCAGGTGCGAATTCGTTAATAAAAGTTGTCAATGTTTTATCAATTGCTTGAAAAATTTTACTCTGCTGCTCATTGTTACTGACTATTTGATTCTCTAACAAACTGACTAATTGTGTGATCCCTTGGTTTTTATCATCATTTGAATGATTTCTTTCTCTATCAGAAGTTTTAATGATGCTTTTGTTCATCAAAATAACATCGGTATCGTCGTCGTCACTTTCTTCTGCAATAAACGTTTCAATACTCTCGGTGTCTTTAGTAAATATTTTTTCTTCTGAGGACACTTGTTCATTTATATTGAAAGAAATTTCTTCGTCTTTAAATGGATCATCTTCAAAAGGATCATCAGAAAATACGCCACTAGCTGCAAAGTGTGGTGTTTTATCTTGCGTCATCGTTTGCCCTTTTATCATGCCGTCATTATTGTCTATCATTACAATAGTATCTTCAAAATCATCTTCATCAAGACTTTTATGCGAAAAGTAGGCTTGATAATTTTTATCTGGCTCAATTGTTATGTCAGTGTCGGCTTTTTCACCGTCCATATTCGCTACAATACTCACTAACATAATATAATCAGCGATACCGATAATGGTGCCATCTTCTATTACAGCACTTTTACCCGGCGCTAACGGGATCCCTTGCATGCTGATACTTTGCCCTGCAAAAGTATGTACCATCATTTTGTCTTTATTTGCGATAAAACAGCCATGTTTTGTCGCAACTTGGCCACTACGATCGGGTAACTGAATATCACAGTCAAATGCCGTACCAAAATTACCGCCCGTTTTGGGTAAAGTAACTATGCGAGTTGGCACACTTTCATTCGTGGGTATTTCAGTTAATTGTATTGTTATTGCCATTTATTTTACTGCTAGTCTTTATCATAATGAGCTACCCATGTAGCTCATTTTACTAAGTAAATGACTTATGATGCAATATTCACTTCAAAATCATTACCGTCAATACATTTTACACTTACTGAGTTAATCTCTTTGCCTTCACTCAATAACATAATACATTGCTCGGCTAACCTTGGCATCAATGAACGATTAATGATCTGCTCAATACCACGAGCACCCGTTGTTGGATCATTATTCTTATTAACCACATAATCAATAAACTCTTGATCATAATCAAAGCTTGCTTTGTATTGTTCAACGAGTTTTTTACGAATGCGGTTAAGCGCTATTTCACATATTTTACTTAGCTCTTCATCATTCAATGGATAATAAGGTACCACAGTTGCTCGGCCTAAAAAGGCAGGTTTGAAATATTGCTGCAATGCAGGTCTTATTTCTTCAACTAATTCTTCGTTCGGTAATCGCTCTTCATTGGCATCACAAACATCACAAATGGCTTGATCCGCAGCATTAGAGGTCATAATAATAATGGTATTGCGAAAATCTACATTTCGTCCTTCACTATCTGCAATACATCCTTTATCAAATATTTGATAAAATAAGTCATGTACACCAGGATGCGCTTTTTCCATTTCGTCTAATAATAACACTGAATACGGATTACGGCGTACTGCTTCGGTGAGCACTCCGCCCTTGCCAAAACCAACATAACCAGCGGGTGCACCTAGTAACATTGAAATTTTATGTTCTTCTTTAAATTCAGTCATGTTAATAACGGTCATGTCATTGCTACCGCCATATAATAAATCAGTTAACGCCACCGCTGTTTCTGTTTTACCAACACCACTGGGTCCACACATTAAAAACACACCGATAGGTTTGCGACTATCAGTTAACCCTGCACGAGAAATACGAATACTTTTTGCTAGTTCACTAATTGCAGTGCTTTGACCAATAACGCGCTTATGTAAGTTTTCTTCAATAGTGAGTAATTTCTTAACTTCATCACTCAACATGTTACCAATGGGGATACCTGTCCAAGAAGCAATAACTTGAGCGATAGTAATATCATCAACCATGGCATTCACCAATGGTTCGCCCGCCTGCAATGTTTCTAATTCTGCAAGCTTTTGATTTAAATCGCTATGCTTCTCTTTATCTTCAACTTCATTAGCTAAGTTGTCCGTTACTTCGGTTTGCAATGCTAACACTGCTTCTACTAAAGCTAGCTCTTTTTCCCAACGTATATTCAGAGCCTTAAGCTCACCTTCAACTTTAGTTATATTACTGGTTAGTACTTCCACTTCGAAAGTAACATTATCAAATACAGCAGACTCTCTTTGCATAACTTCAAGTTCATTATGCATATATTGTAAACTTTGTTCTAAGCTTTCAATTGACTCTGGTTTCGCACCTTGGGTTAGCGCAATACGTGCACAACTGGTATCTAATAAACTGATCGCTTTATCAGGTAACATACGTGCAGGTAAATAACGAATAGATAAATTAACTGCGGCTTCAACTGCCGACTCTCGAATATATACTTTGTGATGCGCCTGCAATGACTCAGCAACGCCACGTAACATTTGTAGAGCATCAGTGGCACTAGGTTCTTCAATTTTAACCACTTGAAAACGTCGTGTTAAAGCGGGATCTTTCTCAAAATATTTTTTATATTCATCCCAAGTTGTTGCTGCTAAAGTTCTAAATTCACCGCGAGCTAGAGCAGGCTTTAATAGATTGGCTGCATCGTTTTGTCCTTCAGCACCGCCAGCGCCAATCAAAGTGTGTGCTTCATCAATAAACATAACGATGGGTTTTTCTGAATTTTTAACTTCACTAATCACGTCTTTTAAACGATTCTCAAACTCACCTTTAACACTCGCGCCAGCTTGTAATAGGCCTAAATCTAAACTGTGTATTTCAATATCTTTAATAATCGCAGGTACTTCGCCTTTAGCGACTTTAATTGCCAATCCTTCAACGACTGCCGTTTTACCAACGCCTGGTTCACCGACAAAAATAGGGTTATTCTGTCTCTTACGACAGAGTATATCAATCGCTGTTCTAACCTCTTGATTTCGCCCTAAAACATTATCAAGTTCACCATCACGTGCGGCTTGTGTTAAATTGGTAGTATATTTTGCTAAAGCATCTCCAGAGCTCGGGCCGGCCGTACGAGCGCCAGCTGATTGTGTACCTACTTGTGAGACGTTTAGCTGTGATATTTGATTTCTTAATGCTGACTCGGAAAAGTTTTCTAAACTCTTCAGTGAAAGTGCTTTAACCCCCAATTCATTAATTTGTTGACTCGCTAAGATTAAATGCAAGGGTGTTAACTGGCTATGTGAAAAATCAACGGTAGCAATTAACCATGCCGATTTGACCAACTCAGTTAAGTTGCCACTCAAACTCGGCTGTCCTTCGAAGCCTTTGCTTAATTTAGCTAACTTTCCAGAAAGTTCTTTTATCACTGTTTCTGTATCTATTTTTTGCTTTGCAAAGAATTCACTGACTTCCGACGCTGGCTTATATATTATTTGTAATAACCAATGTTCGAGTTCAATTGATGGGTAATGCGAATTCATCGCATCACCTGCAGCAAGCTCCAAAGCCCGTTTTGTACCAGAATCTAACTTCGCGATTAAATTAGGTAAATTTACTTGAGACATGATATTAATCCTTAACTAGGTGGGTCAGATATACAACAGGTTTATTCTGTTGCAAATTATTTAAGTGAAAACCGCGACCTAAACGGACAGTTTTCTCGGTATCTACAGAAATTTTTATACTTTGAAACCAGTTACTTGGTGCTTTTAGATAGATAGCAATTTCAGTTTTATCCCGTAGATAGCTACGAGTAATATGTGCAAGCTCTCGAGACCAAGCTGTGTCATCCACCAAAAACCTCAATTTTTCTTGTGTCTCAGCTTCTAATGTTATGTTTATTCTCTTTTTGGATAACCAGCATCGTTGACCCAGCAAAAAACCACGACCTAACTGATTGTTTTGCTGTAAAAATCGACCATTATTTCCCTGATTATTTAAAAATATTTCAATACCTAAACGTGTCCAACTTTCTCTATCAAGCTTATATTTATTTAGTTGACCACTATTAACAGTCACTTCTAACGAAAAATAGTCCGATAACACTTGCTGCAAATCATCTAGAGACCGGTTCGGGCTCCCTAAAATCATACTATAACCAAGCCAGTTTTTAACGTCTGATTCATCCGGTAAAGCGGATAACTGGGCAAGACAATTAGCCAATTGCACTTGTGATTTTTTTTGATGCTTTTGCTGAAATGATGTGCTATTTAAATAACGATCTATTTCGTCGGTCAATAACAAATGGGTTTGTTCTACTGTTCGAACATATAACTTAAAATAACGATCATTAAAGATATTAAGAAAATCGGCTAAGGCGTACTGCTCTTCATGAAATGCGGTTAATAACTCTTCATAAATATAAATGGGAACAACACTATAACCTGATGTTAATGATGTTTTACTGCTAGAAATAATTGCTTTTTGACCTATCAAATCAAAATCACTAATGTCAGCAGCAATATTATTCGGCATAGGATCTGCTTCAATAATCAATTCGAAAGGATTTTCTACCTTAGAAAAATGACGATTCAGTACTCTAACCAGCTGTACTAAGTCAAAACTCTCTGGATCTTGCTGCACTCTATCAATTAGAGATGTTTGCTGCATCATCATAGGCATTGTTGAGCACCATGAATTTTATCGAATTGAATAACGTCTTTACCTTTATCTGTCACGAGTGTCACTTCGAGTTCAACAAAACGGTCAAAACTACAAAAGCTCGCAAAGAATTGGTTCAATAGATGAATAAAAAGCCAAACATTAGCTGAATTTGCATGGTCAAAAACTGATACATCAATACTGATTAATGTACCAGAGGTAAATATATTCACGCCATCAATAAAAACACGCGCAACCTTTTGTTGATATTTAACTTTTTGAATTGATCCCGCTAATTCTTGCTGCTGAGTTGAACGGTTAAATACCGATAATAGATTTCTGAGTTTATCTGCTGGATCATTAACGTTAATCAAAGAGCTGAAGTTAGTACTTAGTAACTCAATAAGTTGCCAATGCAATCGTTGTGATTCATTAGGATAAAGCGGAACAGTGGGGATATTGTGTGAAACGAGTTTCCCCGGTAGTTCAATTGCTCCCGAAAACTTGGCTTCATTCCCCGCTGTAATCGAACTTGGGGATCGACCATTACAGCAAATTAATTGAGTAGATAATAAATGTTGCTGTGCAGCCTCATAGTGAGTGTGGTTCAATGGGTCAAAACTTACCGACAAATGATGCTGGTACTTCCTATCGCTATTTATATGGCTTTCACTAAACCAAAGCAAAGGATGGTCTTGGTCAAAATAGCGTTTAGCAAATAATGGCTTTAATGGATACTCACCATCGGGTTTAACTTCTTTGACATTTTCTACGGCAATGATTTCTATATGACTTTCTTGATTACTCACATCAGGGTTTATTGGCACCGACAGTTGTTGGTGATCATAATATATCGGCTCCGCACGATGCGAGAACTGATTAACCACCAACGCGGTATTTAATTGGAAGATACTACTGTCAAATAAACCTATATATTCTGTTGGAATATCTTTTACAAAAAAACTTAGCACAACTTCATTCGTGTTAAGCGCTATGCACGCATTATGGAGGCCTTTAAGATTAAAGTACTTTCTCTTTTCAGCATAGTTGAAGTACTCCAACAACATTTGGTAAGCGCTAAATTCATTGGCTTTCTTATCTAACACATTAAAATCAACATCAAGACATCGCGGCTTAAAACACGACTTATCTAATAAAATTTGTTGAGTGAAATGATTATCTGAAACAGAGATAAAGACTAATTGTGAAAGTAACAATTCAATTAAACCCGTTGCCCCTTCACCAAAGCCATTGAGGTATAAACTTAATGTGTCAGGCATAACCTTCGAAATCATAGCTTCGGGATCATTGGTATTAATTCTTAATTGAATAACGGCATTGGCGTCATGCTTTACGGGTAGGTCAAAAGGAAAAGGTGCATAACGCGCGCTAACATCATTTAGCGTTAATGGAGAAAATAAAGTCTCATTGCAGAATTTGAATTGGCAAACTTGCCCACTTTGATTGGTTACTTTAATTCCTTCATTTTTTGATATTTTTTCTGTCGCAACAAAATCCTTACAATCCGCTTCGAACTTAACACTCATAGCCGAAGGCATAAGCTGATTAAAAGAAGGATACAAGACCGAACAAACCGCATTAGAGAGGTGTGGCAGTTGCTGATCTAGCTTCATTTCATTTTTAGCACTTAATAAAGCAACTGATTCCAATAATCGTGTAATGTTTGGATCTTCATAATGCTTTTCATTTAAATGCATACTATTTGCAGCATCAGTATGCTTAGCTTTGAAATTGCCGCCAGCTCGCCTAATTAACGATAATTCTCGTTCAAAATAGCGATTGAGTAATTCAGACAATCTCATTCTCCATTGAAAGACTAAAGTCACTAATATTTAATTTACTGTTCAATTGAAAAGCTTGCCCATCAACTAAATCTCCTGAGATAGTAAACCGTATGGTATTACTCTTATTTTTGTCTACAATAATATCGATTTCTACATTTTCTATACGGTGTTCAAAGCTACGTATGAGTGTTTTAATTCGGGAAGTGAATATGGTTTTTCCCATTTGATAATTCAAGCTTTGAATATCTTCGACACCAAAAGCGAAAATAGAGTGCTGTGATTCAACTAAACTTGAATCTAATAAAAGCAACGGTGCTTCACTTTCTAACAGTTGCTTTAAATTATATTTAATCGATGTGACTAAATGAGATTCATCGCTAGAGTGTAATTCTTTTAAAAATGTTTTGATAAAGACCATTAGCCGCTTTCTCCTAACTCTGTTGTTAGAAGAATTTGCCCAGCAAACATGTCAAATTGATATTGCGGTTGTAAAGAAACCTCACAAGAAAACTCTCCCGGAGAACTTTCCGATTCCTTCACTTTGACTTGTGCACTGCGTAATGGGTACCTTGACAAGGTTTCGTCATTTGCCGAGGAAACATTAGAAACATATTTACTTAACCATTTTGACAGATGTAGCTCACATTCATTTGCGTTAAGGAAACTTCCTAAAACATCGCGTATTTGTACTTTCAAATAATGGGCGATTCGGCAACAAATTAAAGTTGTTTGAATTAAAGAGAGTACTTTATCATCACCACTGTTTTGACCTGACCAAACAGAGTGGTTATCCATAAAATAATATTTTTTGGTTAAAGGGCTATGAGCTAAAGGGATGAAGCCTAATTTGGCATAAAACTGAGCAATATTACCAAATAAACGTACTTTCGGTTGAGGTGCAACCCAAGTATGCTGAAGGTTAGTATCGGGTAAATTAATCACTGCACCTTGTAATCTATCATTCCACCGAGACTTTAAGAAACCAAACCAACTGATGCGATTAAACTCCCTAACAATGGTTGAAACAAAAGCATAGTGAGCGAGCCCATAAAGACCCTTTTGTTTATCATGGGATATTTCATTAAACAAAAAACCGCAACCGTGATTTTTATATAGAGAGCGTAATTTAATTTTTGGCATGGCTAAGCCAATGAATCGACTAGATGCCATGCCCCGTAATTTTTGCCAACTTTGATAATCAGGTCCATCAACAACACGTTGTACACGATGGGTATCGGTTAACCATTGTGCCCCCGCTTCACCAAAAAAGGTTTCATCCGGTGATAAAATAAAAGGACATAAACAAAGTTGGCCTAACGCACCTAAGAGCTCTAGTGTATATAAATCATCATAATCACTGTAATCACTTATCTCTGCACAGATTTGATGGTCAATAATGATAGAACCAAATGGTTCACCGCCCAATGTATTGAGTTCTTTATTACCTATTTTGTTGTACAGCTGACTACGTCTTAAACTACTCGATAAATTTACATCGCTCGATATAGTATTCCAATCAAAATCAAGACACTTTATTTTGATACGATTTTTATTGAATGGAACACTCACTAAATTATTGAGACCTCGCCAACTTGCTTCGAGTGCGGTAAATTTAGGTGCTTGCATGATTGTAGAAAGTTGATTACTCAATGCTGAATCAATCTCAGCAATAAGTGTAATTAGTAACGCTTTAAACGTTGCAGCTGTCAGTGATGACATTAACCCCTGATCTAATTCAGTCAACAGTGCCAAAGCTTGTTGCAAATACTGAGAATCTTCACTATTTAACGTATTCAGCCTTGTTAACCAAACAGTATTGCTTTTTATATTCATACTATTATCAGGGTCTATTTATCATTCTGTTTAGTGATATGTTGATCTTGAAATAAATGGAAATTAATGTACTTTTTCATTAGTAAATAATTATAAAAGCACACTATCAAGAACGTTTTTTTCAAACTGAATTTACTGTGTTTCAACATCGAAATAAGAAGGGTTACCGATAATCGATTCACAACGAATAGCAGAGTTGCTACGCGTCAAAAATAACGATAAAGGAAAGATTTTTCAGCTAACCTAAATAGCACTAAAACATAACCTTCTAAAGTTATGTCTTAATGCTTTATTAAGTATTAACCTGGGATCTTAGCAACCATACGTACTGAGGTTGTTAATGATTCCATTTGTAACCAAGGCTTCAAGTGAGCAATAGCTGAGAATGAACCAGGCTTACCTGGTTGTTCAACAACTTCAATTGCTGACTCTGCTAATGGTGTTTTTGCACGTTGCTCATTACCGATAGCGCCTGGATTAGTAAACTGACTGATCCACGTGTTTAAATCACGAGATACGTCAGCGGCATCAAGGTTTGAACCCAACTTATCACGTCCCATTATTTTCAAATAATGCGCGATACGGCTACTTGCCATAATAAATGGTAAGCGTGCTGATATAGCAGCATTCGCTGTTGCATCAGGATCCGTGAAGGTTTTTGGCTTTTGCGTTGTTTGACCACCAATGAAAACAGCGTAATCAGAGTTTTTGTAGTGTACTAATGGCAAAAAGCCTAAGTCACTTAATTCTTTCTCACGTTCGTCAGTCAAGTTAACTTCCGTTGGACATTGCTGTTGAATATCGCCGGCTTCAGACTTAAAAGTCAGGTTAGGTAAAGCTTCCACTTTGCCACCATTTTCTAAACCACGAATTGATGTACACCAGCCAGATGCTGTATACGCTTGAGTCATTTTAAGACCCATTTCGAATGCGGCGTTAGACCAAACAATTTGATCATTACCGGTTGGTTTTGGATTACCCTCTGCGTCGGTACCAAGTTCTTCATAATCGAAAGACTTAGTAGCAATACCTTTTTGACCGTAAGGTAAACGAGCAATGGTTTGTGGTAATGTTAATGTCACATAACGCGCATCATCACTTTCTCTGAAAGAATTCCAAGAAGCATAAGCAGGTGAATCAAAAGCTGGTGCAATTGGTTTACCTTCATTAAAAACTTCATAACTATCTAGTTCAAACATATTCGCTGAGGCAGCAGCAACAAAAGGTGCATGACATGCAGCAGCCACTTCGCCCATATAACGCAATAATGAAACACTTTCATCACTGGCATCAAATTGGTAATCACCTAATAACAAACCATAAGGTTCGCCACCAGCAGTACCATATTCACCTTGATAAAGCGTATTAAATAATGGACTACGATCGATTGCAGGCGCATCTTCAAATTGCTCTAAAATGTCATCACGATTGTAGTCAGCCATTTTTATTTTTAAACTTGAGCCTAATTCACTTTCACGGACAAGTTTATTTAATCCACGCCATGAACCTTCAAGTTTCTTAAACTTTTCTTGTTGCATAACAGCAGATAGTTGCTTAGATAGCTTTTCATCGATCGCACTAATGGCATTTTCAATTGTTTTTGTTAAGTTTTTATCCCAAGTAATGGTACCGTCAGTTGCCTGGTCCATTAACGTTGAAATTAACTCTTTTGTCGCATCTGGTGTAGTTTGCGTAGTTGCCGCAATCGCTCGATCTAAAAAGCTAAGATCTTGCGCTTCACCTTCCGGTGCGCCACCTTGTTCTAGTTCAGTACTCATTATGCTTCATCTCCCGAATTCAAGCCTAATTCATCAGATAACGATTTAATTGTATCTGCACTAGTTAACACTTCTTTCAAAAGTTTCTCTAGATCACGTGAGCGATCAGCTTTACTGAGTAATACTTTCAATTGATTGCGTGTTTCAACTAAATTTTTAAGCACATCAACTTTTTCAACAATGGCTTCAGGGGTGAAGTCTTTCATAGATGAAAATGATAAATTTGCTTCAATTTGACTATTATCGTCAGTTAAAACGTTATCAACTTTCATTTTAAGTTCTGGACCAACACGATTGAGTACCGAATCAAAGTTGTCTTTATCTATTTGAAAAAACTCTCGGTCAGCAGCATCTGGTTTATCTTCTTTATCTGCTGAAAAGTCACCAAGAACACCAACAACAAAAGGTAATTCTTTAGTTTCTAAAGCGCCGTTAGTTTCAACATCATATGTGATGCTAACGCGGTTCTTACTCACGCGTTTATGTTGTGAATTTAATGCCATTATTCTATTCCTACCTTCATTTTATAATGAATTATTTCAAATCAGCCTGCGAAGTAATTTCTGCAGTTTGTGTATTAAAGGCAACTTCAGCCGCTTTCTCTACCTTGCCACCTTCAGCCTCAACATAATAAGTTTGAGAAATAGTAGAATAAGTCATAGCGTAATTTTCAGATGGTTGACTTCCGTCACTACCTGCAACGCTATAACTAGAAATACGCGCATTTTCTAGTGTAACAATTAAATAAGGAATTAAACCTTTACCAGCGCGGTTAGGTTTAGTAAATACGATCTCAATTTTTTTACCTGTTTCACCTGGAGCAAATAAGAATGTTGTTAGGAATGGGCTAGCACCATCTAATTGCTTGGAACATTGTACTTCACCAAGAGCGACCATGCCTCCGTCATTATTATCTGAATTACCAATATCAACAGATACATTTCGCATAGCACTCCAAGACATAGAGTCTATAGCGAAAAATCCTTTTTTTCCGCCAATATCAGTTACTGTAGCTGAACCTTTAATCGCGTCGTTTCCATCAATTCTCATGTAAATTGAAGCCATGTTCTATTCCTCGTTGTGTTTATTTAATTACTTGGTGTAAATCTATGAAATATTATTTTTATATCTGATCATAAAATAGTAATAAAAAATTATGGAGGAAATATGGATATTCCTAATAATTTTCATAACCATTCAATTACTTACTAATAAAAGGGATGCAAATCAAAAACAACACCTTTCTTATCAATGTGTTACCAACTAAACTCTGCCTCCTCGTTATTATCACTATTTTCTAATAAACTAGCGGTATTTAGAGGTGATGCCTCTCTATTAGCAGGTGTTGACAGTTCTGCAGTTGATTTAGATTCACTAGCTGTGTCATTTATAGCTGATACTTTTGCATCTGTCGAGTTGTTATCGCTCGTCGGAGCAGTCAGTTTATATGCAGGAAGTTCAGCTTTTTCTCCACTGATCCCTGTTACTAAATTAATTTGTCCCAAAACTTTATCGTTACCAGAGACAAGCTCTTCCATTAAATCAGGAAGCGACATGTATCCCCAACGAATCGCCTTTTCTAGCAGAAATGACACTGGGCTATGAGGTTCATTTTTTGCAAAATATTCAGCTATTTTTCGTAGTTCATGAAAAGCCAAGTCTCGGTTCATCGTCTGATCACCTGATTCAACAAAAGCTGTTTGCCGTTTAGACACGGTTACATTTTGAACAATGTTTGCATTCACTTTTCTATCTGCATTGGTGTTAGCTGTCTGTTGAATGGGTTCATCGGTTATTTCAACTGCCTTTTGTTGCTCAAGCGGCCAATGTTGATAACTGTCTTCCACTAAAAACTTAATCGCTTGCAAACAATCCGTTAAATTATTTTTTAAAAATTGTGTGCTTATCACCGGTAAGGACAAAGCTGTAATCTGAGTCCTTAACCATGCATCAAATATATCCACTGATTTAATCGAAAAATCAAGTGCTTTAACTGTTTCGGTAATATCATTTTCATACGATAAAAAGTCCTTTTGTGCCTGGATTTTTAACGCGGGTAATGTACCGGATTTAGTTGCCGATAGATATTTCGTATGATCGATTTCTCCCACTAAAGCAATCATTTGCAATGGCATATAAAGCAAACCACTATTACTACTTTCTCCAAATAACTGGATCAAAGGTTTTAGTTGTAACTCAGCACGCTCGGTTTTCTGCGCTGATAAATCAGTAGATTTCAATTTATTATCAGGTAAATACGGATTAACATCCGGCCAAAAAGTTTCAATAAATGGTGTTATAGTTGCCAAGCTTGTTGCAATTTTATTAATAGAGTCGGCCTGAAAAACTAACGACATTACCCACCAACAGTATATTTCAATGTCTTTACTTTTCTCAGTGAGCGTTTGCCAGCATGCATCACTTACTGCTTGCCAATTTTTTTGATTTTCCTCAAACAATTCTTCATCATTTGAGGAGTCAGGAGTTTCAATAAATCGTCGAAATGATGACTGTGCTGCATTGAATGTATTTCGTAAAGCACGGTATTGTGCACGATCATCTTTTAGGTAACACCCTGAAGGTTTATCGCCTTCGATAGGATCTAATAACTGTTTAAAATCCAAAAAAACCTCATTAACCTTTGTATAAAATGAAGAGATGGTACTTTTTCTCTTTATTTAAAATAATTGGGAAATAGCTTTAAATCAAGTAATTAGTTAATTTAAAGCTGATATCCCCCCGTTACCTTATAAATTGACAAACTTAGGGCAAACAATTAACTTAAATGTCACTAAGCTAATTTTGTTTTCAATGCTTCAAATACTTCCGCAGCCGTATCAAAATCATATGAATCTACTGCTTCAGTAAGTTCAGACAGTTCCTGATAATATTCAGTACCTTGGAACATAGGCTCAAGTTGTTCTAATACATCCGTAGCGTCTGTATCAAAGTCATCTATCAATTCTTCCAATTCGATAAAAAGAGGATTTATTTGTTCTCTATTGATAACTTGTGACTCTGTAACCACTTTAATAGGCGTAGAGAGTTTATCTAATTCCTGAACCACAGGCTCTAACTCTTGGATAACGTCATTCAATAAAGCTTGAATTTGTTCATTAGCTACGCCATTAACCTTCAAATTTCCAGCCTCAAATGCATCTTCGCAGGCTTGCTCTAACACTTTTGCTGCATGCTGTACTGACTTAGCACCAATATTTCCTGCGGTTCCTTTGAGTGTGTGCGCACAACGTACTGCTGCTTGTTCATCACTGTCTTGAATCGCATTTAAAAATAGTTGTTCGAAGTTTTCGTAACTACTTGCAAACCGTTTCAATAATTTCAAATAAAGTGCTTTATTATTTTGAGTAACGGCTAATCCCGCTTCTGTATCTATACCTAACACGCTGGGTATCTCCGCTGCATTATTGTTAATTTCTGATATCTCTTGTTCTATTTTTACTCTTTTCTTCGGATCTTTGGGGGTGATCCAATTAGCCATAGTGATGAACATATTATTTACATTAATAGGCTTAGCGATATGATCATTCATGCCACTTGCGACAACCCTGGCTTTATCTTCTGCCATCGCATTCGCTGTCATCGCTATGATGGGCAATGGTTTATATTCAGCTTGTGCTCTGATCGCTCTCGTCGCAGTATAACCATCCATCACTGGCATCTGACAATCCATTAAGATGCCGTCGAATGACTGTTTTGTTAGTTCATCAAGTGCCTCTTGACCATTTTCAGCTAGCGTGACTATCAAACCATTCATAGTCAATAATTCCATCGCTAGCTCTTGATTCATTTCGTTGTCTTCAACTAATAAGATATTAGCTCCTTGCAAGTGATTAATAGCATTTTCAGCTAACTCATCTTTTTCGGCAACGTGGCGATCACTGACAACATCTTTGCCCATCGCTAATAAGATAGAATCGAGTAGACCTGAGGCTGTTACTGGCTTAGTCAAAAAACCACTAATATCAATCTGGTTGGCTGCATTAGATAATTCTTCACGGCCATAAGCAGTTACCATTATCACCGTAGGTACGTTTTCAATTAGTTCGTTTGTTTGAATTTCTTTTGTTGTTTCAACACCGTCTTTCCCTGGCATTTTCCAATCCATAAAGACCAAGTCGTATGGGTCATTTAAATCTGCACATTTCAATAGTTCAAGTGCTTGATCACCCGTATTTGCTTGATCAACTTGGAAACCAAATCCACCAAGTATTGTTGACAAAATTTCTCTTGCGGTTGCATTGTCATCAACTATTAAAATACGCAAAACACCTAAATCAGCTTCAACAGGAAGTCGCTGCGACATACCATTTTTTTGCTTACCAAATTTAGCCGTAAAATTGAAAGTACTACCAACACCCGATTCACTTTCAACCCAAATATCCCCGTCCATTAGTTCCGTCAGTTTCTTCGAGATGGTTAACCCTAAACCAGTACCGCCATATTTTCGGGTTATCGAGTTATCAGCCTGAGAAAACGATTGAAAGAGCTTAGATTGCTGCTCTGGTGTCATCCCTATACCCGTATCACGAATTGAGAAATGCACTGCCACTTGATCTTCAACAAGTTCTTTCAATGCAACCTTAATAACGACATCTCCACCCATTTCCGTAAATTTAACCGCATTATTACCGAGGTTTATCAAGATTTGTCCTAAACGTAAAGGATCGCCTATTAATGCAGTAGGTACTTCAGGTGATACATCAAAATGCAATTCCAGTGCTTTTTCTTCCGCCTTTATCCCTACTAAGTTGGAGAGATTTTCCATGACATCTTCTAAACGAAAATCAACTTCTTCTATGTCTAATTTACCTGCTTCAATTTTAGAAAAATCTAGAATATCATTAATAATACCTAACAATGATTCAGCACTGCGATGAACTTTTTGAACGTAATTACGCTGTTTATTATTGAGGTCTGTTTCTAATGCTAGGTAACTCATACCTATGATGGCGTTCATAGGTGTACGAATTTCATGAGACATGTTGGCAAGAAAGTCAGATTTAGCTTGAGTTGCTTCTTCAGCAGATGTTTTCGCCATTAACAAGTCATTTTCCATATTTTTGCTATCATTTATATCTAAGTTGATACCAATAACACGCGAAGCATAATCATTTTCATCTCGTTCAAACGCTTTACCAACACTAAGTATCCATTTCCAGTCACCTGATTTGGTTTTCATTCTCACTTCTGCTCGAAAAACGTCTGTTTTTCCTTGCATATGAAAATCTAAAGCGGTAAGCATTTCACCTAGATCTTCAGGGTGAATCAACTGTTTCCAGTAATTATTAGCGCTCCCATAAAGGCGGTGTAAATCCACGGTACTATAATCCAACATTGACGCCCAAATATCCCCAATATCAAGATGTTTATGTTCTGAATCCCAGTCCCACAATCCAGCATTAGCACCTGTCATAGCAAGCTCTAGCTGACGTTGATTATCAAATAACTCTCTTTCCGCAATCTTGAGTGTACTAATATCAACGACTAAGCTAATAATCCCCTGGGGACGTCCTTCAAGCTCAAACGATGTTCTCATATACATCACATCACGCTCACTACCGTCTGCGAACTGCAATTTCATTTCATTATGACTACTGCCACCGTTTGCAAGTAGCTCCAGATCTTCTTGATGAAACTTTTCTCGTAAATCTTCTGGAAAGAAATCGGTATCAAGTATCGATTTACCTAAAACATCAGTTCGGTCAGCGCCAAACGCTGATTCGAATTTTTTATTTATCGCATAAATATTTAATGATTCATTTGAAACTTTGACTGGATTAGGTAAAGCATCAAGTAATGCTTCCTGAAAACTCAATAAGTGTTCGCGCTGCTTTTGTTTATTAAGAGAACTTCTTAAATAATATGAAAGACATAGCGATAAAATAAATATAAACACAGGAATACTAATTATTTCTAACTCATCAACCGCAAAAGCAGTAGGATCAGCACCAACAATTTCAACTTCCCATTCATTTCCACCAACATCTAAAGTTCTTCGGAAATGTAAACTTTTAAAGTCTACTAGCTCTTCAATGGACAACGCATTTTTACTGCGTGAAGGGTGATAATGTAATAAAGTTTTATTGCTTAAATCATAAAATTTAATATGCATACCACCAACGGAGGTGTATTTATTCAAAGCAAAATTAATCATAGATTCTACATCAACAACACTTATAGCATAACCATGTAATGCTATTTTCCTATCTGCTAGTGATTCGAGAGAAAGATGAGGAGCGTATATAGGGAGTACCATCGCTAGGTAATTTTTATCCGGGTAAACGAATTTTAGAATATCAGTTACCGCCGTTGAATTTTTTAATAATGAAGTATTAAAAGCAGCGTCAATATGATTAACCGTACTAAAATTTAAGCCTATTACTGACTTACTACTATTTATAGGTACAGTAAATAATAAAGGGTATGCATAGGGTTTCTTGGAGTCATTAAATAACTCAATTTTGCCATTTGCATCAAAATCAAACATTTCAAAATATTTTAAACCTAAAGTTAATGCACTTTTTCTAAATTCCTTATCATCTCTTTCTACTTTGGGTAGCCACCCTAGGCTAATGATCCCCTCTTTTGCAGATGCTGCCCTTTTTAGAATTTCCTGAAATTGTTCAAGATGAATATCTGGGTTGGCATGTAGAGCTGTTTGAACAATATAAAGTTTTTCAAAATAGGGCTGGATTGCTAATTCAAGGGTTCTAACTCTTTTATCTGCTTTAGCAATAAAATCAAGACGGATATTCTTTTGTGCTTCATTGTGGGCAACTTGATACAAAAGTAACGATAATAATGCGCCGAGATAAACACTAGCGTAAATAGCAATTCTGTTTTGACGAGCTTTATTATTATCTGACTGCAAATGCATAAGATAACAAGCTAACGCGGTTAAAGAAAAACCTAATACAAGAATAGCTTCACTCACATAGGTTGCGGTTAATAAAAAGCCTTGATTTAGGTGTACGTTGTACTGACGTTCAAATGCTTGCCAAAACATAATTGTAATTGAAAGACCCACTAAAGCGATAGGGCTTACTAGGCAACGTAAATGTGATAACTTCCTTATATTAATAATTACTTTTAGCATAATTATCAGACTAATTGTCATAAAAGCTAAAGAAGTATGTACTGCCATTTTACTATACATACCTAAGCCGCTACTTATGTCCATTGACATTAAGTGCTCAGCATAAGCAATAAAAGCTAATGAGAAAATAATTGCCGAAATTGTTGCAAAAACCAAAAGTGGTTGCCGAACATGTACGATGCAAATGTATACGCCTGTAACTAAAAAAGACAAAGCTATACTAAATGACATCCTTCCTGGAAATGTGGAGTTTGCTTCAAAACTATCGCTCATTAATAGTTCATCAATGCCAAGTTGAACACCAAATATGTATTGTATTAAAGTAGTTAAAGCGAAAATTATAACTATGCCGCCAGTATAATAAGACAATTTATTATATTGGCGACTAACTGCAAATAAACCCAATCCAGAAAAAATGAATAACAAACCTGCGTTATAAGGAATAAAATCAAAGTGGGGAGTGAATTTTATTAACATTGCATTGCCTGAGTGCCAACCAAGCAAGATTAATAAACCAAAAAGAGTGATAAATATTGATAATAAGTCAGCGACCTTATTAAACAACTGAATCTTGTTATTATTGAGAAGATGCATTTTTACGCCTTTGTTGTATTTCTGATACTAAGTTTTATTATTCGTTTGATAACATCTGCTATATTGATAAACAAACTGCAACTCAATCACTTTTCATATAGTTATAATGGGAGATTAATCATCAAATTTATCTTGATATTGTGATTGAATTTCTCTAATTTTTGGCAAACACTTTACGAACTCAGAGACTAGAGACGGATCGAAATGCTCACCTTCTTCCTCTTGTAATAGTGCGATAGCGCGCTCTTCTGACCATGCTTTTTTATAAGGACGTTCACTGGTTAATGCGTCAAACACGTCCGCAATAGCAACGATACGTGCCGAAATAGGGATATCATCTCCGCTTATCCCCTTGGGATAACCTTTGCCATTCCATTTTTCATGATGAAAGATGGCGACTTCTTTAGCTAATTTTAATAATGGAGAACTATGATCACCTATAATTTCTGCTCCATATTCTACATGCTTTTGCATAATCGCCCATTCTTCACTATCAAGCTTCCCTGGCTTTAATAGGACACGATCAGGAATACCAATTTTACCGATATCATGCATTGGTGCAGCATTATATAATAAATCGCACCATTGTTCTGATTTCCCAATTTGCTCAGCAAGAAAACGTGAAAACCAACTCATACGAATGACATGCATGCCTGTTTCATTATCTTTGAATTCGGCCGCACGCCCTAAACGACGAATGATTTCTACCCGCGTGTCATTTAACTCCGCAGTTCTTTTTTGCACTAACTTTTCTAGATGACGTGACTGGTCGTATAATGCGAGTTGAGTTTTAACTCTTGCCAAAACTAATGGAGGGCTAATAGGCTTAGTAATATAATCAACAGCGCCTAGGGTAAAACCATATTCTTCATCTTTAATTTCAGATTTAGCAGTGACAAAAATGACGGGGATGTTTGCTGTTTCAATATTTGCTTTTAATTGTCTACATACCTCATAGCCATCAATACCCGGCATAAGAACATCTAATAAAATCAAATCAGGCTTTTTTTTCCCATTAGCAATGTGAATTGCTTTTTCACCGTTTAATGCAGCTTTAACTTTGTAATCTTCTCGTAAAATACCTGTAAGTACATCAATGTTTTCAGGTGCATCATCAACGATCAAGATTGTTGCTTTAGTTTTCGAAGGCATATACGCCACTCCTCTACAAATACTGATTAATAAATACAGCTAATTTATTGCTATCTATTGGTTTGGTAAGATGCCCTATCGCACCTAACGCTTTCCCTTTCTCAATGTCAGACTCACTGGCATTACCAGAAATAATTAAAACCGGTAAGGAGTCGCCTTCAGGTAACGCTCTTATCGCTCGCAAAGTTTCAAAACCATCCATTTGCGGCATTAACAAATCGAGAAATACGATATCTGGAAATTTTTTTGATAATTGTTTTAACGCTATTTCACCGGACAGAGCGGCCTTTACCTTCACACCTTCTGGCATTAACCCTTTGATTAAATCAATATTGGCAGGCTCATCATCAACCACAAAAGCTATTTTAGTCACCAATGACTCCTTATTACATGTTATTCAAAGATAATATCAATCAATTTAAATATTAAATTAAAACCGATAAAATTAAATCGGTTTTAATTACAATTATCTTTTCCATTTTCTAATTATTTTTTGCAAATTTATATCCGTAAAAAGGATAACTGATATTTGTCATAAAACATAACAAACCACTTGAAATAAAATTGATAAGCATAAAAGAAATCAAGCTACAAACCTTTGAATTCGGACTATCAAGCTAGTTCTTTCTTTCACAAAAAATATCAAAACCCTATTAACAAACCAATTTAAACAGACTAAACCGTTATATATTGCTAGTAATTAGCAATAAATAACGAGTACACCGTTGAAACTAAAGTGATCTCATACTTAGTAAATGCACTCTTCTTTTAACTTAGTTATAATCATTTAAGTTAATAACCTGATGTATGCTCAATTAAATAATAACGGATAATCATGTCTCTCGAAAAATTACCTACCAATGAAGAAAATACGTTTCTCGGTTTAACTGTTTTACTGGTTGATAATATTGAAGGTATACCAAGTACAATTACAAACATGATATCGACAATGGGCTTTGATAAGATTTTACATGCATCGAATGGCGCTCATGCGTTAAACATTCTCTTTCAAAAAGAAATTAATCTAATCATTACAGCGCCACAATTGGCAAAAGATGAAAGTATGCAATTATTAAAACAATCAAGGATAAGCCCAAAAACAGCTAAAATTCCTTTTGTTATGATTGCTGAAATAATAAACCAAAAACAAGTAATTGAAGCAATAAAATATGGTGTGGCTGAATATATTGTAAAACCTTTTTCTGAAAAGCAATTTGTTAATCACTTAAATAAAGCGCTATTTGAAAAAAATAACAACGCAACGAAAAAACTCACTAGTTTAACCCAAAAGAACGCTCAAAGAGCAGAAGAGAAAGACAGCCAACAACCCTTGCAAATTTTAGTGGTTGATGATGTTAGCGATAATATTAAAATTATCAGTGAAATATTACGTAAAGATTACAAAGTCAAAGCAGCAACCTCCGGTGAAAAAGCCTTACAAATATGTGAGATAGATCCACAACCTGACTTAATACTTTTAGACATAATGATGCCTGTTATGGATGGTATGGAAGTTTGCCGTCGGTTGAAATCAAATCCTAAAACTCAACATATTGCTGTGATTTTTTTATCTGCATTAGATCAAACAAAATATATAGTTCAAGGCCTCGACCTTGGGGCGGTAGATTATATTACTAAACCTATCGATCCCCCCTTGGTACAAGCCAGAGTTCGAACACATTGTAAAATTATTGAAAGTAATAAACTCATGCGTAATCAAATTGATATAATGCAAGAAAATGCTCGATTAAAAGAAGCATTTGAATTAATCAAGCAAAAGGGTTATCACACCGGCTCAAGTTCAGTGAGCAAACGAATTTAACCTAACGCTAGTATAGTGTTATTCAATCGAGCTATTTTATAAAAAGTAACCGTAATTGTATTCTTCTAATCAGGTATTAGACAAAAAGAGTCTATATCTAAAATAATTAGTTAAGTTACACAAATACGTACATGCCGTTAACCGAAAATAGATAAACTGGTTAATCCTTCCCCATTGGACAGTTTTTATCAATGTAATTAAAGGAGCCTTATTGTGTTACAACTTATGGAATATGATCTTTGGATCAAACGAACATCAGCAGGATTTAATAAACCACGCAGTAGTCTATTAAAAAATATTGATAACAAACTTAAAGCACATCATAGTAAAAGTGCTTTATCTACAATAAATCCTCGTTTGTCTACATTAAGTCATGACGAAGTTAGCGTCGCCCTGGCTATTTGGAAAGAGAGCAAAGGTGTTACTTGGAAAAACAGTATTCGAAACATAAACGGCGCAGTTGAAGATTTAACGAAACAAATTACTAATGATTTTGAATTATCCGACCTTGATCGTACCGCTATGCGCTATTTATCCGATCATCGTCGCCAATATATCACTGAACTTTTTAAAGGTAGACAAGTAAAGCTATCCAGTAAAATATATACCGTCAATGAAAGTTTGACATCAGTTTACCAAGCTTATTCTGCGACGACATCAGCTATAACGCTTACCAAAAATCTTGTACATCTTATTTTAGGAAATGCAGTTACAGACCCTGGTATGGCGTCAATAATTAAAGAGGTTTTAGGTAAGAGTTTATCTCAATTAGTCACTCAAATAGCACCTGGCGTTGGCTTAGCTTATTCATCTTCCATGGTTACTTATAATGGCTATTTAGCATTATCAGCGGCAAAATCAGCACATAGTATTAGGAATTCATCTGAAGGACTCCTTCCCGGTGAGCCAACAGCAGCTTTTTTAGCAGTTAAAGAATTAATTACCCGAGAAAGTAAGGCTTGTGCTGCACATGCAGGAACCCATGCTATTGAAGCTACAGCAAAAGCTGCAGGAATATTCCTTGATGCAGGGACAATAACAGGAACCGCAAGTTCAGTCATAGGTATGACATCACGTTTGCTGATCACCTTACACCTACTAAAAAAAGACTGGGACGAAATGCGCTCAGTTAAAACGATACTACAAAACCCAGATCAAATAGACAGTACCATTTTCTCTAAATGTCCTTTACTCGGTTGTTATTTTTTATTGAGTGCTGATACATGGGTAATTGTTAACTTGCTTTGTTCTGACTTTGGTAAACCAGGTTATAAATACAAAGTAGAACAAGCAGTAAAAAATCATATTGAGCCTTTAATGAAGGTAGCTGGCCAATGTATTGTTAATCATCGTATGACACTTACAGGTGTGGTGCCTAAGCTCACAGTTAAGCGTGAAGATGAGTGGCTGAAACTAGCCTTAAGAGGCACAAAAGTTTCAGATAAGGTAAGCAGAGATCTCTTTAATTTTTTTTACAACGCAACACATTGGAAACAGCCTAATATTGAAGGACAATTTAAATAAATATTTTTACCGAATAAGATAAATACAAAATTAATTATCATGTTTATCCCCCCGATAAACCCATTGATTTATAAATTTAAATATCGTTAAATTTCAAACATAATAAAAGACGCCGAAGCGTCTTTTCTTTCAGTTCTCGTGAGCACTAAAATAAGGAACTAGTCCATATTATTTTCGGTATGAGCAGATACAACACCTGTACTTTGTCTAAATGGTATAAGTCATCAAAATTTAGGTATAAAAAAAGACGCCTAAGCGTCTTTTCTTTCAGTTCTCGTGAGCACTAAAATAAGGAACTAATCCATATCATTTTTGGTATGAGCAGATACAACACCGGCACTTTGTCTAAATGGTATAAGTCATCAAATTTCAGGTATAAAAAAAGACGCCTAAGCGTCTTTTCTTTCAGTTCTCGTGAGCACTAAAATAAGGAACTAGTCCATATCATTTTTGGTATGAGCAGATACATCACCGGCACTTTGTCTAAATGGTATAAGTCATCAAATTTCAGGTATAAAAAAGACGCCTAAGCGTCTTTTCTTTCAGTTCTCGTGAGAACTAAAATAAGGTACTAGTCCATATTATTTTCGGTATGAGCAGATACAACACCTGTACTTTGTCTAAATGGTATAAGTCATCAAA